>Ga0206900_1005_pt1 | contig 64712 bp, 61 predicted proteins | sample Alteio_BWOrgHeat_46_FD_153235 | JGI IMG/M metagenome (GOLD analysis project Ga0206900, IMG submission 153235) | Enriched cells from forest soil in Barre Woods Harvard Forest LTER site, Petersham, Massachusetts, United States -... | ecosystem: Environmental > Terrestrial > Soil > Temperate forest >... | reverse complement strand
TCACCAAGTTATAATAGACACGTCCCTCTATCAAACCCAGCATATTGGCATAGGTGTTTTCATTTTCCGCAATTTCGCTTTCCCGAACCCCCATTACGTTGGAGAGTTGCTTGTAAACTGCTTCATACACCTTTGAAATAAATGAAAATGTAAGCGGAGAGGTAATCCCCGGATACGATTCTATGATATTGCTATTATCCCATACGATAAATGGCGCTGTTTTTTGTGAGGCTGAATGCTGGATGGTGATCGGGCGTGCTTGCAACAGGTATATCTTACCTTGGCTTATGGCAAATTCAATGTCTTGTGGCGACCCTAAAAAGGCATGAAGCTTATCTAAAATAACTACAATTTCTAATATTTGCGCCTCGTTCATACTGGCAAGGTTTTGCTTTGCAGGGTCAACCTCAACCAGCCTGGTACCACCGCTTTGGTAACCATGGGTCACAAGATGTGTTTTCTGAACCAGGTTACAGACAATAGAATGGTCAGCATTTACTGTAAAGGTATCTGCGTTCAATTCGCCTGATACAAGCCCTTCCCCCAAGCCATATACAGCATTGATCGTTTTTTGATCATTGTTGCGTTGTAAAGGGTTTATCCCAAAAGCAACACCCGCTACTTCAGCATCTACCATTGCTTGGATTATAACAGAAATGCCTTGAGAAGGGGGCAGATTATTTGTTTTACGATAGGCAATGACTCGCTCAGAATAGGCGGATGTCCAAACTTGCCTGATCTTTGATTCAACCTCATGGATGGATACATTCAAAAAGGATTCAAACTGGCCAGCAAATGAAAAACGTCTCCCATCCTCATCCATTGCTGAGGACCTTACCGCAAAAAATTGGGTGCTGGGTATTTGTTTGCTTATGAATTCAAACAGTTCAGGAGGTATATTAATATTGTCTATAAAAGTTTCCACATGCTCTCTTGGATGTGAGGCATCTGGCAAATCATCGCAAGTGATCACCACCCAAGATGGTACATTAAACCCTTGCTGAGTCAATTTCAGTAGATTCCGTGCCTTGCCTCCAATGGGAGCATCGTTTGGGATATCCTGCGTATGTTCATAGAACTTTATCAATATCTTGAATTCCTTACGTAAATAACAACTTCCCGATCATGGGGCCACCACCGAGGGTGAGGTACATGGCCAAGGTCCACAATCCAGATGCGTATTCAATCATTTTTGAGCGTTTTTTGGTCATTTTGTTAAGGAATAAAATAGCTGGGCTGGCACATAAAATGAAAAACAGCCCAAGTATCGTATAGACCATTACACCATATCCCGCATACCAAGAAGCTACTAAACTGAGCAACAGGGTCGCGAACAAGAAAAGAAGCCAAAGGTATGCCGCTTTTTTGGGGCCATAGAGATGTGAATAAGTTGTCACCCCAAGCTCTTCTTCCCCCGGGGTACGGATTTTTCTCCCATATTCCAATACGATACCGTTCATAAAAGAAACACAAAAGAAAAATATGAGACCGAACGGCAAGGCTATCCCGGACAAGAACCAATCAAGGCCGCTGGCATAGATATCCACCAAGGGTACAATAACCATGTGTGAAACCACATATGCCATTTGGTGCTCTTTCAGCCATTTAGAAACAAAGAATTCCTTGCCCATCAGTAATAGATAGGCTATGACGATGCCGTAAATGATCAACATTTTCGGGAAAAACAACAGGTTCACAACTATTTGCAAGCAGGCAATGACGATACCGGTTATTTTTAATTCCTGCAAACTGATAAGCCCTCTGGGTACGGGAAGATAGCTGCGGAAACTGGCATCCTCTTCCTTGTCTTTGAATTCATCGAATATCCTAAGGAGAAAAAAGAGTGTGATGGTAATAAATACACCTGCCAAAAACAATGGCACGGGAATAAAACCGGTTTGTCCCCTGCAAATACGGGAATACGATACCGCCGAAAAGCTAAAGGCGGAAATAAGCAGTCCATGTGTAAGAAAAGGAAACCGCTCAGCTTGGTAGATATAGAATCGGGCAGGAAATGATAAACGGTTTTGCCGAGCAATATCCTTATCCATTGGGCATGTTTTCAGTTGAATGTGCAGCGTTCGCAGGCTTTCTTCCAAAAAGGAGATGCGCTTTGGCAAAATCCCCACTGGCTATCGCTGCAGCAATGGAGAGTTCACCAGCCAAAATTGCGGCACCGCATATTTCAGCAAATTTTTTCGATTTTCCTGCCCCTGCGCAGCCCATGATTTCCAGGCATTCGTTTTGGGTAGATAGGTGTGTGCCCCCGCCGACCGTGCCAACAATCATATTAGGCAGGGTTACGCAGGCATACAAATCCCCGTTTTCGTTTATTTCAATTCTCGTGATGCCTACTGATGCCTCTGCAACACAAGCCACATCTTGTCCGCAAGCCATAAAAATAGCAGTAAGTCCATTGGCATAATGCCCTTGCGTGCCTATTGATCCACTTTGGATGCCTGCAATACAGGAAACCTTCCAATAGGCATCCATCAATTCGGGGGTAGTATGCAGCACCTCTTGAACTATTTTCTTCGGCATAGTTACTTCCGCAGTGATTTTTTTGCCACGAACATTCGAAAATGATACTGCCGTTGCTTTTTTGTCACCAGAATAATTGCTTTCCAAGAACCAGTGTTGAGGTTTTATTGGGAACTGTTCTATTATATACCTACAAATGATATCGGTACAGATGGTTACCATGTTCTGCCCGGCAGCATCGCCAGTTGTGTATTCAAAAACAATCAAGGTCATATTGCCTTCTATGTTGATCCTGATGTCCTCCAATATGGCGAACCGACTGCTATGGGCGACAATTTCTTTTAACTTGGGGATTTCCCCGATTACCCATTCCACAAATTTTCCCACTTCGCCCATGTTCCTGAATTTGAAAGCGGGGGTCCTTTGTACCCCTTCTGTAGTGCAAATGCTGCTGATGCCACCTGATAGTTTACAGGCTTTTGCGCCGCGGTTATAAGAAGCCACCAACGCACCTTCCGTGGTGGCCATGGGAACAAAGAATTCTCCATTGGCATGTATTCCCTTCACCATCAATGGTCCGATGATGCCGGTGGGAACTTGAGTCATCCCTATATAATTTTCAATGTTGCCGCGGAGGCTTTCAGGTTCAGCAAAACTTTTCTCTCCCAAAAGATAGGGGAGTGCATGATCATTGGCTTTTTCTATATGTTTCAGCCTTTTTTGCCGGGCCTCGGCCGACCAAGAAAGTGGTGAGGGCACGCTGTTTGTTTCACGGATCATTTCATGGCCTTCCAGTTGTGGCACCACTTTCTGGATCAGCTCATCCATGGGCTCAATACTGTTCAGGTATGCAATGAGTTTCCCGGCCTTTTCGCTGGAAGCGGTCATAAGGATGATTTTTTTGCAATGGAGCGTACAATATAGACGAATATAATTGTACAAAGGATAGGGGAGCCTGTTTTTATGCAGATAGACGTACAATGTCCCAAAGAACATGCCCCTAAAAACAAAAAAGAGAAAGCTTTTTCAAACTTTCTCTTTCTGTATCAGTGGTGACGGGCGGAATCGAACCGCCGACACAAGGATTTTCAGTCCTCTGCTCTACCGACTGAGCTACGTCACCAAATCCATTCCCAAAAAAGAATTGGGAGGCGCAAAAGTAGGCTTTTTCCGTTTGGTTTCCAATTTTTGTCTAAAAATTAGAAATAGATCAAAATTTCAACCAAATTTGCTTCCATAAGCGGCGACTAATCCGCACCCAAGTATGGCATATCTTCCTCAAATCCTGTTTTTTCTGCTTTTTGCTTTTGCCGTGGGCCTGTTCGTCCGCAACCTCAAGCGGTTGATCAGGAATGTGAAGCTTGGCAAGCCAAACTGGCCCAACGACCAACCCAAGGAGCGCTGGAGGCGTGTTTTGCTCAATGCCCTAGGCCAGAAAAAAATGTTCAAACGGCCTATTCCGGCCATTTTGCACTTTTTTGTGTACGCTGGCTTCATCATAATAAATATCGAGATCCTCGAAATCATTATTGATGGGCTTTTCGGTACCCATCGGTTTATGGCCCCGATTTTGGGCGGGTTTTATGCACCCATGATTGGCTTTTTTGAGTTCCTGGCACTAGGGGTTCTCATTGGTTGCGCAATTTTCTTGGTTAGGAGAAATGTCGTAAAAGTGAAACGCCTTAATCAAGTTGAATTGAATGGATGGCCGAGACTGGATGCGAATACGATTCTTACTGCAGAAATAATATTGATGATCCTATTCCTCACGCTAGACACCACTGATCAGGTTTTGCAAAGCAGGGGGAATCCTCATTTTATCATTCCTGGTTCTTATGCATACACTGCCCACTTTTTCTTTACCCAGTATTTTACGCAACTATTTAGTGATCTTTCAGAGGTACAACTGGTTGGCTTGGAACATTTTTGCTGGTGGGGACATATCATCGGGATCCTTGCATTCCTCAACTATCTCTATTATTCCAAGCACTTACATATCCTGTTTGCCTTTCCCAATACCTGGTATTCCAAGTTGGAACCTCAGGGCACGATGAAAAACATGCCAGATATCCAACGAGAGGTGCAGTTGATGCTGGACCCATCTGCAGCAGCAGGAACTCCGCCAGCAGAGCCTGGACGGTTCGGGGCCAAAGATATATATGACTTGCAGACCACTGACCTGTTGGGTGCTTTCAGCTGCACGGAATGTGGTCGTTGCACCGCTGTTTGCCCGGCTAACATCACGGGCAAAAAACTCTCACCCCGTAAAATAATGATGGATACCCGTGACCGGTGCGAGGAAATAGGGAAGGGCCTGGACAAACAGGGAAAGGATTATAAAGATGAAAAGAGCCTGTTGGGGGATTATATCACCAAAGAGGAAATATTTGCCTGTACCACCTGCCAAGCCTGCGTGGAGGCCTGTCCCGTGAATATTGACCCTTTGAACATCATCAGCCAGCTCAGGCGGTACGTGATCATGGAAGAATCGGGTGCGCCGGGCAACTGGAACACGATGTTCACCAGCATGGAAAACAATATGGCGCCATGGCAGTTTTCGCCGATGGACCGGGGGAACTGGGCTAACGAATTGAAGTAACAATGGATGCCAACATCAACATAATAAAAGCAGTAGTGCATGAATTTCTCCCCGGGAGCAAGATACTTTTATTTGGGTCTCGTGCGAGAGGAACTAATAGACAAGACAGTGACTACGATATACTCGTATTAATAGATAATGAATTGAGTCCTAGAGAAAAAATGCCATTTCGCACGGCAATTCGCCGCAAACTGATTGATTGGAACATTATTTCAGAGATTTTGGTACAGAGCAATCAGGAAGCCAAATTGAAAAAGAGCTTGCCTGGCCATATAATAGGTACGGCATTCAAGGAGGGGGTTTGGATATGAGTCCAGAAAAAAGAAATAGCCTCGTCACATGGGTTGCGAAGGCGGAAGAGGATTTATTGTCAGCCGAAAAACTGGCAACTGGAGACCCTTCGCAATTTATTGGTGTGATATGTTTTCATTGTCAACAATGTGCCGAGAAATACCTCAAGGCATTTTTGATTTATCATGACTTCAATTTTCAAAAAGTACATGATTTAGAGGTCCTGCTAAAAAATTGCCAGCAGTTCGATAATGACTTTGAAACACTTGATTATAAAAATTTAACAGACTTCGCAGTAGATTACAGATATTTTCAGGATGAATACACGCCAGATGTTGAGGAAATGAACTACTTCCTAATGCTGGCAAATAGAACGAAAGTATTAGTTCTGTCCAAGATAAAATTAGATTTTTCCCATGGTAAATGAGATGATAATACAAACAATGGCGGATTATGCCGCAAGAGGGGAGGAGCCGGATATCCTATTCTGGGTCGGTTGCGCTGGCTCTTTTGATCAGCGTGCCCAGAAAATAACAAAGGCATTTGCCAAGATACTCACGCATCTCGATATCAAGTTTGCCATATTGGGTTCGGAGGAATCCTGCAACGGTGACCCAGCCCGGCGAGCGGGTAACGAGTTTCTGTTCCAGATGATGGCCGCGAACAATATTGCGGTGCTCAATGGCTACAATGTTAAGAAGATCGTCACTGCCTGCCCGCATTGTTTCAATATGCTCAGCAATGAGTACAAGGAACTGGGCGGCAACTATGAAGTGATCCACCATTCCGTATTCCTGCAAAACCTGATTGATGAAGGGAAGATAACGATAAAGGAGGGTGGCGCTTTCAAGGGCAAACGCATCACGTTCCATGATAGCTGTTACTTGGGCAGGGCAAACAACATCTACGAAGCACCCAGAAAGGTTCTCGAAGTATTGGATGCCGAACTGGTGGAGATGAAACGTTCCCGCAAAAACGGACTATGTTGCGGGGCTGGAGGAGCCCAAGTATTCAAAGAACCAGAACCCGGCAAAAAGGAAATCTATGCCGAGCGTACGGAAGAAGCCTTGGCAACTGGTGCCAATATCATTGCCTTGGCCTGCCCGTTTTGCATGACCATGATCAGCACGGGTGTGAACGAGAAAGACAAAGACCAGGACGTAAAAGTATTGGATATCGCTGAGTTGATTGCGATGGCTGAGGATTTGGTCTGAGACTAGTGTTTTAGATTGGGAAGATACTCGAATACATGTGTGGCTGCCAGGTCATTACATAACCCGCATCACCACCCATTCCAATATCCTGCCGATCAGATAGGGAAGGATCAACCCAACAATTATCAGGGATAGGGTCATCCAATTGGAAATGGCCTTCAAACGACCCGTCTCCACACTCACTTGGGCAAAAAGGATCTCATTTAGGGAAAGATTTGCCACCCAAACAGAGCCAAGTTTTAGGATGAGGATAAACACTACCCCAAATATCCCAAGGTTTTGCTGTGCCACCGTTGCCAACAGATCACCTAGAAATATCCAGAAAAACAAAAAAGCCAAGTTGTAAAGTACTGTGCGCGGGTCTATCGCATATTCTTTGAAGATATACCTGGTGAGGGAAACGAATATCGCGACTGATATCAAGTAAAAAACCAACATGGAGGCAAATACCAGTATGCCAGAGCGAATCCCATCAATCTTGTCATAATGGTATCCGGAGGCTAGGCAACTCAGCAAAAGAAAAGGAAGGGCAAGTACAATAAATACCCGGGTGCCTGCTGTCCCAGCCTCATCAGTGATGGTCGCACGATTGGTCTCAGGCCGGAAGGCCAACAGGAAGGCATACTTGATCCACTTAATAAACTCACTCATACGGCACAAACTTAAGCAAAAAAAAAGGCCGCAATTTGCGGCCCTTCATATTCAAACAATTTAATCTCGATCAGATTTCGTGGTGGAAGCTTTCTTCCAAGAATGGGTGGTTCACCGGTACCAAGTTGGCTTTGCTCAGCTTGTATGCCACGGTATAGGCAAACATACCGGCAAACAACATAAAGAAGCCGATTTCATAAAAGCCAAAACCAGCCTGTCCGATACCTGGACGACCCGCCGTACCTGGCATGATGGCCAAGTACCAGTCAATATAGCGGCCGACAAGCATAAGGCAACCTACAACCACCAAGTAGTTGTATTGTCTTTTTGCTTCGCGCATCATAAGGCCCAGGAAAGGCAGCAAAAAGTTGATGATGATATTGGACCAGAACAAATATGCCCATGGACCGTGCATCCTGAAAAGGAAGTACACGATTTCGTCATTCATGTTGGCATACCAGATGAGCAGGAATTGTGCCAGCCAAGTGTAGGTCCAGAAAATACTGAAACCGAACATGAACTTGCCCAAATCATGGAAATGGTTGTTGTTTACATAAGACAGGTAATTGTTCTTTTTCAGGATCACTGCAATAAACATGATGGTGGTGATGGTGCTCACAAACCCACCTATAAAGATATTCACTGCGTACATGGTACTGAACCATTTTGGCTCGCAGCTCATCAGCATTTCAAATACGAACAAGCAAAATGACAACCCAAAGAAAGGCAGAAAATAAGCGGAATAAGAACTTTGCTTATTGTATCCCTCCAACCCTCCGTCTTGGTCTTCCTTTAGTGAGGCATTCCTGTATTTCTGACGGGCATAGTACCAAATGGCCAACAAACCCATGGTAATGATAGCATAAGCCCAGTAATTGAGCAATACACGTTTTCCTTCCAATATGGTGTCATGAAAATTAGGGTTTTCCAATTTCAACCAGCTATAAATGCTGTACATACCCATTTTTTTGCCACCCATCGGGATTTTTGAGGCAATCAGGAAGATAAGGGTAGCTACAATGCCCACAATCATATAGCCTGAAATGGCTTCAACGATCCTTTTCAACACAGTTGCCCAACTTGCTTTGGCGAGGTATTGGATAGACATCCATGCCACTGCAATAACGCTGAACGATAGGAAATAAAAGTTGCACAATAGGTAATTGGCCCAAAAACGGGCATCTTGATTTCCTTTGCCTGTCGCGCCCCCTATTATTATCAATACAAGCCCAATGGCTCCAATGGCGATGAAAATGCCCTTGGCTTTACTGGAAAAGTTAAATTTTTCGATCATTGCTCAGCTAATTATTATTTAGTCGCTTTGGTATATTCTGGTAAACTATTTACTTTTTAACTTTAGTGGTATCTGCCGATGCTGTTTTGGTACTGTCAGTCTTTGCGGGTGTACCGGCAGCAGGGGTAGCTGGTGCCTGCATGGAAAGGTATTTTATGTAATGGATGATCTTCCACCTTTGGTTTGGGTTGAGCAATGGGCCATGTGCACCCATCAGGTTCTTCCCGTTGGTGATGGTATGGAACATTTTACCTTCAGGCAGGTTTTTTATGTAGTCTGATTTGTAAGTGATCCAAGATGGTTTAGGGAATTTACCGCTTGCCATTACCGGGCCGTCGCCTTCGCCAAGATGGCCATGGCAGTGCCAGCAATAGATATTGAATAGCCTTTTGCCCTCTTGCAGGTTTTCTTGGGTAACAGGAACTGGGTTGATCAGTTCTTTTCCAGCTTGCTCATATCCGGCTTCGGTTACCGGATAGGGATACATATAGTCAGCCTGTCCACGTGCCACGGTACCTTTTACAGGCAGGCGCATGGTCATTCCAAAAGGGTTGTGCCCATTGGTATTGAAATGGCTGGAATCCTCAAAATATTCTGTTTGCGCATCATAAGGGATGGAATGATACATATCCCCCTCAGGTGCGTATTCATAACCTGGGTTGTTGGGTTCGTAATTGCCTGATCCAGGGCTTCTGTCATAGCTTATGCCATACATCACCAATCTCAACATCAGGTAACAAACAGCAAGCACGCCAATGCCCACCGCAGAAAATGCCATTATAGGATATATCTTCTTCATGTCTTATGATCTCTTCAATATTAATGGAACTGGGCCAGGGAAATTGTGTGAGATAAATTCATCGTTTCTTACTTCCACAACGCCATTGGCACGCATGGTTTCTTTTATTTCTTCTCCGCGGTGTGCCTCATCGTATATGAGTACAAAACGGTCATCTGTTTGGCGGATATCATAAAGCACTGGCTCTGCGCCCGGGAACATGCCACTTATCCAGAAATAGGTAAAGGTCATGCCCAGCGAAGCAAAAAGTACGCTCCACTCAAACAAGATAGGGATAAACGAGGTAAGCGGCCAAGTAGGTTTACCGCCTATGTCCTCAGGCCAGTCAACCCGCATGTCATAGGTCATCATGGTCATGGCGCAAAGAAACCCGATGCAGCCAAATACAAACCCTGCCACGGCCAGGTTAGACCTTTTGATGCCTAACAGCTTTTCAATGCCATGCACGGGGAATGGGGTAAAGCAATCCAATACTTTATATCCCTTTTCGTTCCCAGCCCTGATGGCACTTTTCAGATAGTCATCATCCTCAAATATAGCGATGATGGCGTTGGTCCTTTTTACTTTGATCATACTGTTGTATATGTATAAATCTTTATATTATTCATTTAAGCATTGTCACCGCCACCTTGGGCAAGAGGATCAATGTAGCTTTCATCCCCAGGGTTGCTGTCATGGTCTGGTATTGGATGCCCGTGATCCCCATGTGCTGATTTGGATGCCATTACCAGTCGGTAGGCGAGTTCTGGGTCATAATCTTGTTTACCGCGGCCAATCATGGCTTCTTCCGGTTTACCCCCTCGCGTCGATTTTAATATCGCTTTCACTTCCGCTATCGCGATAACCGGTAGATACTTAGCAAATAGCAAGAAGCAAGAGAAGAACAGCCCGAATGTCATGAGATAGATACTTATTTCTACCCAAGTAGGATGGTACATAGCCCATGAAGAAGGAAGGAAATCCCTATGCAGTGATATAACGATGATTACAAATCGTTCGAACCACATCCCGATGTTCACGAATATCGAAAGAATCCAGATAAAGGTTGGGTTGCGGCGCAGGGAACGTACCCAGAAGAGCTGCGGTGATATAACGTTGCAACTGATCATGATCCAATATGCCCAAGCATAGGGCCCAAAAGCACGGTTGATGAAGGCAAATGACTCATATGGATCACCTGAATACCAAGCAATGAAGAACTCCGTGCCATAGGCGATACCCACCATAGAACCGGTAAGGGTGATGATTTTAGACATGGCCTCCAAGTGGCCGATGGTGATGTATTTTTCCAAGCCCATCACCTTGCGTGCCACGATCATCAAGGTAAGCACCATGGCAAACCCAGAAAAGATAGCTCCTGCAACGAAATATGGCGGGAATATAGTAGTATGCCATCCTGGAATAACCGAAGTGGCAAAGTCAAAACTCACAATAGTGTGTACAGATAGTACCAGCGGGGTGGAAACACCTGCCAAGATAAGGGAAACGAGTTCAAAACGGTTCCAATGCCTTACAGAACCGGTCCAACCGAAACTGAAGAAATTGAGTACGTACTTCCTTACTTTTTGTTTAGAACGGTCACGCAATGTAGCTAAGTCAGGGATAATACCTGTGTACCAGAATACTACCGATACGGTAAGATATGTAGAGATCGCGAATACGTCCCAAAGCAATGCCGAGTTGAAGTTCGGCCAAAGGGGACCTAAGTCATTCGGAAGGGGAAGTACCCAAAAACCGTCCCATACGCGACCCATGTGCAATACCGGGAATACACCGGCACAAAACACCGCGAAGATGGTCATTGCCTCTGCCGAGCGGTTGATGGAGTTGCGCCATTCCTGACGGAAGATGAGAAGGATGGCAGAGATAAGTGTACCTGCGTGCCCGATACCGATCCACCATACAAAGTTGGTGATGTCCCAAGCCCAGCCGATGGTCTTGTTCAGGCCCCATGTACCTACCCCTGTAAGGAAGTAATAGGTAAGGACGCCTGCGCCATACAACAATGTAAGCACCGCCAAAGTAAAGCCCATGTACCACCATTTGGTAGGTTTGGCTTCTGCGGGGCCACATATTTCATTCGAGATGGTTGTATAACTGGTGTCGCCTACAATCCATGGATCTCGTATCGGTGATTCGTAATGCATCTGCGAAAGATTTTATATTTTAATTATTACGATAATTTTTCTGGTGTTGCTCTTACTTTGCTCAAATAGGTAATGTTAGGGCGAACGTTGAGCTCGGTGAGTATGCCATAACCCCTCTTGTTCACTACCAATTTGCTTATTTCGCTGTTCGGGTCGTTCATGTCGCCGAAAACGATAGCGTTAGCCGGGCAGGTTTGTTGACAGGCAGTTTTCACATCGCCATCTTTCAATCCCCTGCGCTCGGTTTTGGCTTTCAGCTTACCTGCTTGGATACGTTGTACGCAGAAGGAACATTTTTCCATCACCCCGCGAGAACGTACTACCACATCCGGATTCAGCACCATACGGGCTAAAGGATCAGTCATGGTATAATCGAAACGGTCGTTTTCAAAATATTTGAACCAGTTGAATCGGCGTACTTTATAAGGACAGTTGTTTGCACAATACCTCGTACCCACGCAGCGGTTGTATACCTGCTGGTTCAGCCCTTCAGAGCTATGGGAAATGGCATTTACCGGGCAAACGGTTTCGCAAGGTGCATTGGAGCAGTGCTGGCAGGTAAGGGGCTGGAATACCACTTTTACGTTTTCGTAATCCACCTTGTTCTGCTTATCCAACGAGTCGATATCTTTATAACCATCATGCATTTTAGGGTCTTTGTCAGTATCCCCAAGTGAATAGTAGCGGTCAATACGCATCCAGTGCATTTCACGGCGGCGGCGCACTTCGTCTTTTCCTACCACTGCCACATTGTTCTCAGCGTTACAGCTTACCACGCAAGCGTTGCAACCGGTACAGGCATTTAAGTCGATGGCCATGCCCCAATGGTGACCAGGGAAGCGATAGTCTTGCCAAAGGCTGATCATTTTATGGTTATCACCTTTTTCTTCTTCAGGTTGGCCAAAATCGTCCTTAGCCATCCGCTCCGGTGTGGTTTCACGGATCAAATCGCGGCCCTCCATGTGGTGGTGCGTTTGCGTGAAAGCCAAAGGATAGGTTTCTTTCTTGTCAGTAATCGTAACCGTAGCACCATTGTATATAATGCTGTCACCAACAATCTTGGCGAAAGGATAGGCATTGCCTCCCTTAACTTCTGCCAAAACCTTACCGGCATGTTCAGAGATATTGCGGCCATATCCATAAGCAATGGCCACGGTATTGTAGCGTTGGCCGGGTTGGCGAACGATAGGCAACTTTACTGAGTAACCATTGGCTGATATTTCAACCAGGTCTTCATCCTCTAGTTTGTTCTCTTCTGCCCATTTCACGGACACAAGCGCATAATTGTCCCAGCTTATTTTCGAGATCGGGTCTGGTACTTCTTGTAGCCAAGGGTTGTTGGCTTCTTTACCGTCACGGATCGATACTTTTTCATACAGTACTACTTCCACACCAGAGGTTGTTGCTTTGCTGCGGCCAGCTGCGGCTGCCAGGTTGGCTGTGGCATTGAATGGCTCAGCTACTGATGTAGCGGCTGGCATTTGCATAAAGCCCAATTCCAAGGTATGCAACCAGAATTCATCGAATGTTTTATGTTCCGTTTGTTTTGGGAAGGCATATTCTTTCCAAAGGTTCTGGATATAAGCATGATAATCCACTGGTGCATCCATCCATTTCAGGAGGCTTTCCTGTCCTTGGCGCGTCTCGAATATTGGAGAGATAGTAGGCTGTGAAAGGCTAAAATATCCTTCTTTGGGTTGAGAATCGTTCCAAGATTCCAAGAAATGATTGTCAGGTGCCATGTATTGCACATTTTCCCCAGTTTCATCTATCCTGTCACCGAAAGATACGGTCAGGCTTGTTTTCTTGAGGCCATCGTTGAACTTGGTAGCTTCTGGCCAGGTATAAGAAGGGTTGACACCCCAAATGATCAGTGCGCCAATTTTGCCGGCACCCATATCGTTCACCAAGCCAATCATGTCCTTGTCATTGCCTGTGCGTTGATAAGAAGGACTGGTGAGGTCAACTGTAGTACCGATATTGCCCAACATGCTGTTGATAGAAGCGATGATGAGTTGATGGTCTATATTGTTGGAATCGCTGATAACAATTGATTTGCCACGGTTTGCCCAAAGCTGGTTGGCGGTAAGGCTGATGGAGTTGCCCATCAGTTCTAATGAAGAACTTCCTGCTTGTGGTTTGCCTGCTTTTTCAGCAATGATATTGTGCATGCGCACCAAAGCTTCGCCGTATTGAGAAGGGGCCAATGGTGCCCGAAGGTCGGCATTGGAGCCGCTCATGGTAAGCGTGGTTTCAAACTGTACATGGTACAACATGTCTTTTTTGTCGTCCACCTTACGGGCTGCGCTATATTGCTTGGTATATTCTACCGGGGAGATCCAGGTACCCAAGAAATCGGCACCGAAACTCACCAGCATTTTGGCGCTTTCTATTTTATAATTCGGAATCACGGCTTTGCCAAATGCCTGCCTGTTTGCTTCAATCAATGCTGAGGAAGAAACGGCATCATAAGAGACATGCTGTGCCGTAGGATATTTGGTTTTGAATTCTTTGATCAGGTTGAGGGTAGAAGGGCTGTTCACCGTACCAGTCAACAACCTGATTTGTCCCCCGGCAGCGGCAACGCTTTTCAGTTTCGCCATTACCTCCTTGTCCAAATCGTCCCATGTGATATCGGTTTTGTTCTTGGCAGGTTTAGCCATCCTTCCGCTATCATATAAGCTCAGAACGGTTCCTTGACCAACAGAACATGCACCACCTCTTGAAAATGGGGATTCTGCGTTACCTTCTATCTTGATCGGCCGTCCCTCACGGGTTTTAACGACAAGGGAGCAATTGGCCGAACAACCTGCACAAGTAGTGGCATAGTAATTGGCAATGCCCGGATCAATCTCGATAGGCTTTATGATATAAGGGATAACTTTCTTCACTGGGGTTTTCACACAAGCTGCCAAAGTAGCTGCGGATACGCTGAAACCCATGAACTTCAAAAAATCGCGCCTATTGGCCGTCAGACCCATTTCAGGCTCAGAAATCACTTTGCCAAGTGGAAGTTTTTCGGCAAACTCGTTATAGCGCTGCTTTTCGAAAGCTTCTTCACCATGGAGTTCGTCCAGGCCCTTCCAGTATTGCGTTTTGTTGTTTTCCATCTTCACCGGTTTAAACCTTTATATTAATAGTGACATTTTGAACACTCAACCCCGCCAAGTTGGCCGATGGTGAAGTTTTTATGTTGTTTCGCAAAATCAAATGTTGCTTTGTAGTAGGGGTTCGTGGCATCTACCTTGGTTTCCCTGTGGCAGTTGATGCACCATCCCATTTCCAGGGTGGATACTTGCTGTACCCTTTCCATTTCCTGTACCCGGCCATGGCAGTTTTCGCAGGTAAGCTTGCCGGCATTCACGTGCTGTGCATGGCTGAAGAATACATGGTCAGGCAGGTTATGGATACGTACCCATTGTACAGGGATATGGTTGTTGTAGGCATTTTCTATCTTGGCAATTTCGGTTTTGCCATATTGCGGTCCTTCCTTTATATAGTTGTGGCAGTTCATACAAGTGCTCACGGAAGGGATGCTTGCATTTTTTGCCTTGTCAACCCCTGTATGGCAATATTGGCACTGAATGCCATATTGACCTGCATGTATTTTGTGGTTGAATTTAATGGGTTGCTCGGGGGAGTAGCCAACCTGCGTTCCCAAATCTTGGGCCCGTTGGTACAGCATTACCGTGGTGGCTATGGTACCCAAGAAAAGCAATACTACCACTACGATGGTAATATTAACGTTTTTGGCAAACCAACTCCACTTTCTGCCAAGCCAGCCCTGCTGGGTTGGTTCAGCTTCTGCCGTGGCATGGTCTTTGTTTAGCTCTTTTATCCTGCTTCTTACCCGGATCATAACATATCCTACGGCCAAGAGCAGCCCCAATAAAATGATTAAGAGTATGAGGCTCATTTCATAAGGCAGGCCAAAAAGGCCGCCATTGTTACCAGCTACCATGCTTTAGCTATTATTGTTGTTTGTTGACTTGATTTAACTGAAAATAGGACGAGGGCAGATAAAACGGACAATCTGTGAAATTGGACCGGGCAAACAAAATGGAGATTGGCGTGTTTGAAGTGTAAATTGTGCTTGTTCGTTCTTGATACCATATCCTAATTTTTAAAACAAGCCTCAAAAGGTGCCTGCTTTAAACAGGGGCAAATTTAGCAGATAATTCATATCAAAACGGGTTTTACAAAGGCAAATAATAATTTAGATTCAGTCTAAATAAGGAGATTGTTTTGAGTTATTCATGCTTGTAAAAGACGTCTGTTTTTCTTATAAATCACTGATATATATTCTACTTGCCTATATAGTGTGATCTAACCCTGCTCAACGACTGAGGCGCCATACCCAAATAAGACGCAATCATTCTCTGAGGAAGCCGGGTGGCCAGTTGCGGATATTTGCTGATAAAAAAAGTGTAACGCTCCTCTGCAGTAGCGCTAAGCAATTGCACAATACGCAACTGTAAAGCCCTGAAAGCATTTTGCTCAAGATTCAATTTCATTTCGGCAGCGGAGGGAGCCATTTTTATCATGCTATCCATAAAGGTATGATCGAACAGGGCTATTTTAGAATCTTCTACGGCGTCAATGGAAAATCTTGCTGGTTCGTCCGGTCTAATGATGCCATAGTTGTCACCGATCCACCAGTTTTCGGGCGCAAACTGCAAAATATGTTCTTTACCCCTGTCCACCGTATAGCTGCGCAGGCAGCCGCTCATCACAAACATGCCAAAGGTGCACGGTTCTCCGGGTTTTATTAGCACTTCGCCATGCTTTGCTTGCCTGTAAGTAAGCCTTTCGGCCAATTTGGCAAACTGTTCGGAGGTGATCTTAGCCTTGTTTTCGAGATAAATCCTGAAGGGGTCAAACATAATGTTTTGCGTAAGAGTGAATTATCAACAACCTAATACCTTGAGGCCTAACAGATAAAACAACCCTACAGACACACCCCCCGCATGCCTACAAGCTTACATAAAGCAAATACCTTGTTTTTTTCCTTTAAACCTTCAACGAACCACGTTCAAATACACACAGGTTCGCGGTGGTAAAATTAACAAACATTTAATTTGGAAACATTATTGCGACAAATTTATCGTTAACCTATGTTAATAAATGGTTGAATGACCATCCTATATTAACCCTACATGCACCAACGCATCCCCAGCATTGATCACGGGGGAGTAGTTTAAGCCAATGATATAACCATCTGATGGGCTGATGACGGGCAGTTCGTACCTGTTGAAGGGGTCGGTTATGGTGCCAAGGTATTGTTCGGCATTGATATAATCACCATTGGCCATATGGTGGTGGAACAAACCGGCATTTTCGGCACGAACCCAAGTAGTACGGTTAATAATATGTGAATCCCAACCTGTCTTGATGGTATCGTCCTCCGGGATCATACCTAGGTTTACCATCAGGCGACGGGTGCCTTTGATGGCTTCTTCGATCACGGGTTCATCAAAACGAAGCGATTGGCCACCTTCAAAAACAATAATGCTCTTGCCCAAGACAGTTGCCTCGTTGCGCAACGAATCCGGGATGGGTGATGAATTGATAATAAAGGGTGGGGCAAACCCTTTGGCAAGTTTCAGGCTTTTGGTGTCGTCAAAATCGCATCGGATCTGCGGATAGTTGGCCCGGTTGCCTCCTCCAGTGTGGAAATCAATGCCATAATCAATGAGTGGCAATATTTTACGGGTGAGGTTATAGGCAACTCGGCTGGCCAGGGATCCGTTTTTGGTTCCAGGGAAACTGCGGTTGGCATCCTTGCCATCGGGTAATTCCCGGTTGAAGTTAAGGAATCCATAAATGTTCAAAACCGGGATGGCGATGATGGTACCTGCGTGTGGCTGCAATAGATCCATCTTCATCATGCGCCGGATGATTTCTATTCCATTCACCTCATCACCGTGCAATCCACCAGATAAAAGTAGTACCGGCCCGTTTTTTTTGCCACGGTAGATATAGATATGGAGATTGACGATACTGCCCGTAGGTAGCTTGGCAATATGCAGGATATATTCCTTTACCGTGCCACGATCTATCTCTTTCTTGATGTCGAGATCATCTGTTATTTCTACCGGATGTTCCAAAAAAGGATCTTATTGAATCGATTATTACATTTATATCATGCCTAGTCTATCACACCTATTTCTTTTTGCCTGTCTTCTCGCAACGGTATTTCCTTGAGTAGGAAGGTGAACCCAACCCCGATACCCGCTGCAACGATAGAAATAAAGAAGACATCGTGCAGCGAAGCAGTGAGTCCTTGTTTTACCAATCCCATCAATTTATGTAGCATATCTGGAGGCATGGTGCTTTTCAGTTTCGCCATGGTGGCTGGGTCTTTAATAGCCATTGGGTCGGCCAAAGCACCCAATTTGCTGCCACTGCCGGCGGGCAATCCCATTTTTCCCTGTATATCCCCAAAATGTATCTTCATCCGTGAAATCATTACGGAGCCCATGATGGCTGCACCAATGGTGGAACCCATATTCCGGAAAAACTGTACCCCGCTGGTCACTACCCCGGTCATTTGCTGGGGAAAGGCATTTTGAACAGCGATATTGAATGCTGGCATCGTGCCACCGAGCCCAATGCCCAATACGATCATGTTGCGGTACAACTGGAAATCGGTTACATTTTCATCCATGAAGTAGAAAAGGATAGTGCCGAACAAGGCAAAACCAAAACCGACGATAGAAAGGATTTTGTACTTCCCGGTAGCTGAGATGATCCTACCCGAAACAATGGATGCAAATACAAAGGAAAGCATCATTGGGGTAATAATGGCTCCTGAGGTTCCCGGGTCTTTTCCCAAGACGGCCTGTAAGAACAATGGCAAGAAAATGACAATACCAAACATGGCCACACTGCTCATGAACATGGCCCCGATAGAGATATTGAAGATGTTCTTTCTAAATAGTTGTAAGGGGATTATTGGGCTTTCGGCTTTCTTCTCGATAAAATAAAAGATAATGAAGAACACTATAGAGAATGCGAACATGCCCAGAATCTCGGGTGATAACCAAGCGTAGTTCTTTCCAGCCCAGGTAAACCCGAGCAAGAATGGAACAATGGCCACGATAAACGCACCCAGGCCCAGAAAGTCAATCTTCTTCTTTTCGAGGTCTTCTCCCGCAGAGGGAAGAGCAAACAATACGGTGAGGAAAGCGATAATGCCCAATGGGATATTGATGTAAAAGATCCAACGCCAGCCCAACCAGGATGTTTGTGTAATAAAACCACCAAGGGCAGGCCCCAAAAGGCTTGACAAACCAAACATGGAAGCCACGAAGCCCATATACTTGCCCCTTTCGCGTGGGGAGAACAGTTCGCCTACAACCGCAAAAGCACTGGAAAGGATAATCCCGGCTCCCATGCCTTGTGCCCCCCTGAAAACGATAAGCGCCATCATGTTCCAAGAAATACCGCACAATGCTGAGGCGGCAAGGAAAATGACGATGCCCGAGAGGTATATCAGTTTTCTGCCATACATATCTGCCATTTTACCGGAAACAGGTATGATAATGGTAGAGCAAAGCATATAAGCGGTAAAAGGCCATGTGTACAGGTCTATACCATGCAGATCACTGATGATATTTGGCATGGCTGTACCCACCACCGAAGAATCGAGGGCGGCGAGCAGCACACCAAGCATAACGCCAAGCATGACAAATATGATTTCTTTTCTATCGAGATGGGCTAATGTCATAGTATGATGGGGATATCTGGTTCTATTGTTTGACGAATGGGCCGCCTGAATATTTTATTGCCTGATGAACAAGTTGCGGAATTCCCTGCAAATTTGCGGTTTGTTTTCAAATTCTTTACAGGATGTTGAAAGACTGTTGATAAAAAACCAATCTTCCTCCCGTACATTTGAACCCTATGGAAGGCATCAAGATTTCTGACTTGCACTTTGTGGGTGAAAACGACCGGGGAGCAACCTACGAGTTTGACAACCTGCGGACAGGCACCCAAACCTTGGGAATGAGAAACGCCGGAAGCATCAACGGCAGGCATTACCATGCTGGTAACTCTGCCAGCAAAGCCCCGGAAATATTTATCCTGATGAAAGGTAGCCTGGAACTCTATGCCCGCAACCTGCAAACAGGAGAGGAGCTTACAGCCATTATGAACGGCCCAGCCCGATTGGAAATCGCCCCTTACGTTTGGCATGTGATCACGGCCATTACCGATATTGTCTTTATTGAGTTGAACTCCATTGCCGAACATGCTGCCGATACCTATTATGACCAAGAAGGCAAGGCAGGGTCGTAACTTCTCGTCATCCTTTGATTTCATAGAGCCGGTAGGGCCTGGTCCTGGAAATCCAATCATTGAAATTGAAATGATATAGCCAATCAGGGATATTGCTGTAAACGAATCGGGCTCCGGGGTGCTTTGCTAAAAAAGAACCCTCATTCTTTCTGTTGTAGAAAACCGTGAGCACTGGGCCATGCTTATGTGCCAATACACTGTCTGCCATAGTATCCGTTACGCTATAAACAAGCTGCAAATCATGGGGTCTAAAGAAATTGATATTGAGCCCTACCACATTGTACGGGTTTTCGTTATGTGGCTCAAAACAAAGCAGGGTCGCTGATTTACCATTGTAATGGTTATACATATAGGTGAAAAAGCTGAACTGATCACTTGCGGGCTTTAGTGATGAACCCACCAGGATCAAGGCATTCAACACAAAATAGACATTAAGGGACACGGCCCATATTTTCCTGCCTTTTATCCATCTATCATAGATCGAATTGTAGGAAAGTGCCAGAACAATGGGCAACCCGTTCACCAAGGGATACAAAAACCGGGACTCTTTGTGGCTCAAGAAGAAGTGCACCAATACAAACGGGATAAAAGCCAAGACCACCGGGTTTTTGGGGAACTTGTAAAAGGCGTACAAGATACCTGCCACACAAAACAAGCTAAAAGGCGGTATCAAATCAGTGAGTGCCCATAAGAAATACGACCACCATGGGGAAGCTCCGAATCTCTTGGCCGCTACGCCTTCTATAACGTTTACCTTATAATAATTGTAGGCCGTGGAAACCCATTCTCCATAAAACTGCTTGTCCAGCCAAATACCGATGGCAACTATAACGCATGCGGCCAAACCCATGCGCAGGAGTTGTACAAAGCTAAACCGGGCAAAGAAGATGCACCAAACCAACAACCCCGCGATCATGAATGCCGTCTGATACCGGCACACGAAGGCCAGCCCCAAGAGCAAGCCGCTTAGATAGAGCAAGTAGTTGTTTTTCCGCTCCTTGGCATACCAGGTACAGCCCAACCCCAGAAAGAACAAAGATCCTGAAATGCCCTCTGCTGAAAAACGGGCGTGCAGGTAGGTGAAAAACCAAAGCAGGGTGGTGGCCAATATCAAAAAGCGCTTGGATGAGTAGCCCTGTACCCATTTGAGGCCAATGCCAAGCATAAGGAAACTACTGGCCAAGCCCAAAAAAGCTGAAAACAACCTCAATAGAAACGCGCAGATCACAGGGTTGGCATATTGGCCCATGCATTTCATTACCAGCACTACTGCGTATGGTTGGATGGCAGGGCGAATCCGGGCCGGGAATTCCCAAGGCAAGTCTTGTACAGGCGACATACCCAATTTCCACCCGGCAAATTCCTGTATGGAAAAATACTCATCATGCAAGTGATAACCAATGCTGAACCATGCCGCTACGATATGCCAGACCAAACTGAAAATGAAGCAATATCGGATGAGTTTTGCCAGTTTTTGGTCTTCGCTTTGCAGGGCAGTTGCCATAAAGGATTATCCTAAAAAGAGATTGAACAACAAGCTGTCTGGGTTATTTTCAATGACCACTTTTTGCCAGAATACCGAAGTGATAAAACCTTCGGCCACCGAATATTGCATCTGTTTGATGAAGGGGTCATAATATCCCTCCACGTTCAATAGCCCCGCGGGTTTATCGATAAAACCCAACTGGTTCCAGGTAAGTATCTCGCAAAACTCATCGAAGGTACCCAAGCCGCCCGGCAGCGCCACAAATCCTTGGGATAGTTCCGCCATCTTGGCTTTGCGTTCGTGCATGGTGCTCACGACATGAAGCTCAGTCAACCTTTGGTGGGCCCGCTCACGTTCGACCAGTTTTTGGGGAATGACACCGATCACCTTGCCTCCCTTCGATAGCACCGCATCGGCCAATGCACCCATCAAACCTGTGTTCCCGCCACCATATACCAGGGTGATGCCTTTCTCGGCAAGCAGGTTCCCAAACCGGATGGTTTCTTGTACATATACCGGGCTAATGCCGAAACTGGAACCGCAAAAGACGCAGAGATTCATTTGGTTAGTATTGCGAATTGAGTATTGAGTAGGGCGTAAAAAGTATTGCGAAGGGGGTATCGCGTATGGCGAAAAGTCATTGCATTCATTTCAATTCCTTTATTAGCTCGGGACCACGCCCCCATCTTTAGCAGCGTAGAATTGTGTGACTATGGCATTCCGTTCGCCGAGGTACTGCTGATAGTATTCGCTAAAGGCTATGCGCTCTTTTAGGGTTTCCGGGTAGTTTCCGTTCAAGCCGATCAATAGGTCGCAAACCTCGCGAACCGCATAGTCGGCGCCTTTGTTGGCTGTCCAATAGTCTGCCAGACCGTTTTCTTTCAAAAAGCTTTTGAAAAGGGGGCTGGCATGGTTGTTCACGGCCATGCGCAACCCGCAGACATCTGCAATGGCAATATCAAGGATATCATCAAACACAAAGGCTACTTCATCTGCTTGCAAACCGTTTTCTGCGAGCAGGTGGTCAAAGGCAAGCCGCTTGTTCAAAAAGCCGCTATATACCACGTGGAAATGCTCTCTTTTGGCCAAATGTATGGCAGATTGGTTGTTTTGGCCTGTAATGACACCTAAAAAAGGCACTTTGCGGTTGCTGAGCCAATAGCTCAACCGCAACATATTCAGGCCCATCGAATCGGTTTCGGTATAGGAACTGGAAATGCCTTCTCCTTTGGTGCCGGAGTTGAACACCCCATCCCAATCAAAAAAGACCGCTTTTATCTTGGATGCTTTGACAACGAAATCTGCATACGGGGTAACGAATGTGCCGCCTGCCTTTTCAAATTCCGCTTGTACTGGCATCCTTAGTTTATTGCATTTAGTTTCACCAGGTCTTGCACGTCCAACATGCCCACCGGTCTGCCATCTTCGGTCACCACTATATTGTCCACCTTCCGCTTTTTAAAGATGTCCGATGCCTCAATGAGTAGCGCATCCCCATCTACCGTTGCGGGTTCATGGTAGGTGAAGGCTGACATGAGTGTTTCCAGGCCCATTTTGCCACCATCTTTCAGGTGACGCCTTAGGTCTCCATCGGTAAACACACCTACCAGGTTGTTCTTGTCGTCCAATACCGTCGTGGCCCCAAAACCTGATTCCGTCATTTGCACAATGGCATCCAACACGGTTTGGTTCAGGTGTACGGCCGGGTTATCGGTTTTGATCACTTCTTTCACCCTTATGGTCATCAAGCGGGTATGTTCAAAAAACTGCTGGGTACCCAGGGTGGTGAAGTTGTTTTCAGTGAGTTGTTTCATCACTTTCCAGGGAATGGTACAGGTATGCACCCCTAGGTTAATGGCGTTGCGAACATGCTCTACATGGCGCACCGAGGAGAACATGATCTTGGTTTTGTACCCATATTGGTGCACTGCTTTCACACATTGCTCTACCAGTGCCAGGGCATCATGTCCCTGGTCTTGCAGCCTGCCCACCAGCGGGCAAACATAGGATGCACCTGCCGCCATGGCCATATAGGCTTGCTGCAGGGTATATATAAGGTGCACATTTACTTTGAACCCATCATTCGCCAGCATTTTGCAAGCCCTAACCCCTTCCAGGGATACCGGGATCTTGAAAACGGTGGTCTCTTTGCTCAGGCCAATGCCTACCAGCCTTTGTGCTTCGGCGTAGATGCTCTCTGCGGTTTCGCCCAGGGCTTCCACTTGTAGCACGGGCACCATTTTGGATAGTTTCAGGATGGTACCATCAATATCGGTAATCCCTTCCCGGTGCATAAAGGTAGGGGTGGTGGTAAGGCCGGCGAGGAAATTGAGTCGGAACGCTTCTTCAATTTCTTTTATGTCAACGGAGTCAAGATATAATTCCATGCGGTACTAGTTTCTGTATTTTACTTCAATGTTGTGGATCTCTATAAGGGGGGCCATAAAGGCTTCGATGTCAAACACGCAAAGCTGGCTGGCGGCATCGCACAAGGCCTTGGAAGGGTCAGGGTGTGTTTCGATGAATACGCCGTCCACCCCGGCAGCTACCCCGGCTTTGCTGATGGCGGGTAGAAATTCCCGGGCACCCCCGTTCGGGTCGGCACTCGGTATCCCGTATTTGCGGATGGAATGGGTGATGTCGAACACCACCGGGTATCCTGTTTCATTCAGGTGGTAAAAAGCCCTTGGGTCCACTACCAGGTCGTTGTACCCGAAGGTATATCCGCGTTCGGTGAGGATGATCTGGTCATTGCCACTGTCCACGCATTTTTGGGCGGGTTTTGACATATTTTCAGGGGCCAGGAACTGACCATGCTTGATATTGATGACCTTGCCTGTTTTGGCAGCCTCCACCAGCAAGGTGGTCTGCATGCAGAGATAGGCAGGGATCTGTATCACATCCAGCACTTCGGCGGCTTTTTGTATCTGGTCAGGGTAATGGATATCGGACAACACCGGAAAGCCAAACTGCTCCTTGATCTTTTGCAGCATCTCCAGGCCCTTTTCCAATCCGGGACCTTGGTAGTATTTCACGGAGCTTCGGTTGTCTTTTTGGAAGGAGGATTTGTAGATGATGGGCAGGTTCAGCTTTTCAGAGATCTTTTTGAGATGTTCCGCCGTTTTCATCATAATGATCTCATCTTCAATGACACATGGCCCCGATATGAGAAACAGTTCTGGAGCCCCGCAAGCGATATCCCCAACTTTTACGATCTTCTTTTGCATATTATACGGATTCGGGTGCAAAGATGGGGATTATTTCTGAGTTTGGGCGGAAGCGGAACCTGTAGCGGACATGAATTGCGTAAATGGGAGAAAGAGAGGATCACTTGCTTATTACTATCTCAATTTGCGCCCTCTGCGCCTTATCTCTGCATCTCTGCGGTTATGTCTTTTTTTACCGCAGAGTCGCCGAGACAAAACCGCGGATATCGCAAGGTTCGACTGAATGGCGGGAGCTTTTCGAGTAGGGGTTCAAAATTTGGAAGCCCTACATACGATGACCCTGAATGCCGCTCAAAAATCTTACGCGCCTAAACCCATTTTCTCTTTCCATTGATCACTATCTTGCACAAAACATTCATAAGATTGATAATCAATAGATTAAAAAATATGGCCCATCCCTTTCATCCATCCCTTCCGCCAGAAAAACCGCATTTCCAGCATTTGGGCCTGTTTTCCCTGTTATAACAGGAAAATAAAATTTTCAAAATCATAACTTATTCATTTACAAGACGAAACAAGCTAACTCATTGAGAGGTATCAATGGATAACAGTGAAAAAACAAACCAGTTTGCTGCAAACGCCATTTTTTACAAGGCGTTTTCTGGCCCCGAACCCAAAAAACCTGACGCGCTTAAAGAGAAAAACACAATAAATTAAAGAACGAAAGTCGCAATATACGTATAATTTGTCAAATATACAAATATTTGGGCATAATTTTTGTGTATAGCGTATTGCGAAGTGCGTATTGCGAATTAAATGCCTATGCGGATGTAGGGGCGGCCAGTCTGTCGACAGACTGGGCCTTACGTCAGCCTATCTCGCGTAAGCCATGATGCGTCGGCCCGTACTGCGGGATGGTTCATCGAATTTTATGCTTTCTTCTGCGTACCACTTGCCCCAAGTTTAGCTTCGTCGAACTGCACGGAACTATTGTTTCCTCATATTGTATGCTTTATATTTAAGTACCAAGCGAAAGTTCGACGAAGCAGGACGACCTCAGGACTGGTCACTGAGCCTATCGAGGGACCTACGAAAGGGCGGTGCCACAAAGAAAGCTGTTGCACAATTCCCCTCCAGACAAGGAGGGGAAGACCGAAGGTCAGGGGTGGTTGCGTGCCTGACAGATAAGGCCCAATAAGGACCACAAACCTTCCCCTAGACCGCCAAAGCGGTCAAACGTTTATAGAAAAATAGTCCCGTCTGCGGCAAGTCTTTAGCACCGGCTAATCGCGAAAGAGCAATTGCAAAAAATGTCATTAGCGACCAGGTTCAGGTCTTGTAGAATCCCCTACATTCACGTTGGAACAACATGGGAAAGCAATCCGCCATAGATGTTCCATAAATTCGCTTTCCTTTTGCAATTGTTGTTGTCTCAAGTTTTCCTTTTCAAACAATGCTTGGTACTCAAGGTCAACATTGATTTTATTCTCGCTCTTATAATCATCGAATTCTTTTATAGCTGATCTAATTCCCTGTTCCGTTGATTTAACCAAAGCCACTTCAACATTGCCAATTTTGCCAGTATTAAAAGCACCTGTACCTAAATATGCTATATCATCCTTGTACCCAATTGAGATTATTGCGGCTTCCGCATTATTGGGCATTAGCATTTCTCTATCAGTTATATTCCCAGGGTAAAAATTTTTCCCATCTTCGGAATTCAACCGGTACAGGCTTTTAATGGATTTATAGACAATATATGCATACACCCGGTTACAGCCAGCAGGGTCAGAAATATGTACATTCAGGTGCTTGTTCTCAATCAGAGTAATGGGCAAGATGGGATCGGGATCACTCATTGGTTTATCAATATTGCTCCAACCAAGATCAGTCCATTGGTAACCGTATTTTTCCATTCTATACTTTTCACGCTTCCATAACACATCCTTATATTCATCGGCTATTTTTTCTGCTTCCTTGTTTTTCTTGTCCAGCACTTTATTGGCTTGCTGGGCTAATCTTTCTAACTCATCTTTTACGTTTTTAAGCCTTTTTGCATAATATCTCGCCATGATTTTAGCATTGACCGAAGCCCCTTGCACCTTGGTGAGTTTTTGGGCTGCAAATTCCTGAAACTGTTTAGCAGGGTCAAACGATTCATTATTGTTTTTAGCGCCGCCATAAAGCTTGCTTACCATAGAATCCACTTCCCATAAGTTTTTGTCTAAATTTTCAATATATAAGTTCAGTGCTTTTTGATTGCAGGTCTTGAAAATGTATTGCAATCGCGTTTCAAATTCTCTTGTGGAAATAAGTGTGTTTTGAAATCTCTTGGTTTTGATGACTTCTATAGTAGCTGGTTGAATCCCACAACTGGCGTCCGGAGTGTCCGTCTCAATGATATAGCGTTTTAAAATATGTTCTGAAAGAGGGTTTTTGGAGTATGATGCCGATGTGTACTTTCTGTTTTTGATTTCTTTCCCAGTATTGTAAAATGCCTCTTGATAGTCTTCTCGAAATGATTGTGTTGTTGTTGTTGTTATTACAAAGCCCCTACTTTTTACTGGAGAAAGACTATAATACAGACTATCCACCACTTCATGGGTCGATACTTCGTGATGGTGAAATGGCATTCCTCTATCAACTCCATCTTTAAAACCAGCAGGCAGGAAATCAAGCGACGATAGGTCGACAGAAACCAAAGAATTCTCCATTGGTTTCGGTGAAACCCAAACCATGTTTCCCTTTTCATCGCGGGTGCCCTTATATACCATCATGCCGGGCTTTTTATTATTTGTTGGCACCTCGATATATAATGGCGTGCCAGTATCAACATGAAGCTTCTCCCCGTGTGAAAATGCATTCAAATAAAGCATGCCACCTGAAATGAGAGATTTGCCATTTAATTGAGTGGTCAAATTTGATAACAGCATATCGTCCATATCCAAAGCCTCAGCTAGCTCGAATTTAACGTTACCTTCCACTGTTTCACCTTTTTCATTTTGGAAACAATGCGCAGGGATGGCAATCCTGGTTCCTTTTGCACCTTCAATAACGGTATCTGCCGAAGTGGCAATGTCGAAAAACTCACTTTTTATAATGGTCCGATTGAAAGGGTCATCCTTGTTGGTTTTCATGTATTCAAAGGCATTGTTTTCACTTTGGTTTGTGCATTTGATAAATACAGTAGACGAGAGTACCAAAAGGACCAAGAATAGGATATGTTTGGGACAAGTGAAGAATTTTTCCATGTTGCGATTTTTAAGAAATTGGAATTCATTGACCCTTTGACGAAACTGCCAGATCAAAAGTTACAATGATGTAATACCCATATTTATTTTTTGACCAACTTCTTTTTATGTAGAAATGTCCTGACCGCCAAAGCGGTCAAACGTTTATAGAATAATGATTCTCTCCCCATCCATCCCGACCGCCATAGCGGTCGAACATCAATAAAGAATCAAATCCCCCCCTAAAAACAAACCCGTACCATTTTTCACGATACGGGTGTTATCAAAGAGAAAAGAGGAAGGCAGTTGCAATACCTATTAGACGAACGGAAAGCGCGCAAGGTTGCCTGACTCTTTTTTAGGGTGGCGATTATCGGTCAATTGGCCATGCGAATCATGGAAAAAGCCATTAACGCTGCCAACAAACCTGCCAGGTTTAGGGCCATCCGCACCCAGTTCATCCGCATCCATTGCCGGGCTTTTTTGGAGATGGTATTTGGATCCGTTGCTCCGGGTTTCACAAACCTGATGATGTTCGGGATAAAATAAGCAAAGGTCAAAACCCTTTCCACCAAAACCATGAGCGATGCCACAAACCACCAGGTTCCTGCCGCACCCGAGATCCTCGCGGAAATGACCAAACCAGCCAATGTGAGCAGGGTGAGCGGAACGGTGCCCACAAATGCCCAAAACCTTCGCCCCGTATCGGTAGTTCGTATCGCTTCCGCATCCACATGAATGCCAGTGCCCTGTTTCACAAACCACATTGGCAGAACGATTCGGTTTTCATACAATCCCGCCCCGAATGCCATGCCCAGGTTGATAACATATAGCCCAAGCAATACGGTGTAAATTGATATTTCTGAGTGCATTATAAAAACTTTGTTAGAGGGGCATCTCTAAAAACTCTTTTTTATTACCTAATCTTAGCCCTTCTCAATTTGTAGAAGGGTTGACGGTGGTTTTTAGAGATGCCCTCAATTGAATAAAAAGGAATGAATATCCCTCAATCAAAATGCTTTATTTCCCCATCGCCGTATTGTTTCACGTCCTTCAGTACCGCATTGCCATAGTAATGGATATAGCCTTCCCCAGAGTGGCTGATGGTGATGGCTTTGTCTGCATATACATCCACATTCCCTTCGGCGGAGTTCTTGAGGGTCAGTTCGTCGGCAATCAATCCTTTTGAGGAAAAATTGCCCTCGCTTTGGTTTTTGATGGTGATGCTGTTGCATTTCCCGGTGATCACCACATTGCCTTCGCATTGGTTCAGCAGCTTGATGGAAGCCGCGTTGATGTTCAGGGTGGTATTGCCTTCGCTTTGTATCTTCAGGTCGAGCGGGCCAGATATTGTTAAATCCGGGCAGGTCACATCCCCGCCATCGCTCCGCACCGCCAAGGCATCCAGTTGCCTGAAATATACCTTTATATGGCATTGCGTGAATTTGGGGGTCCGCAGTTTGCCTTCGGCGGATACATAGAGCGTCCTGCCGGAGTTCACCACATCAAAATAGTCTGCGAGGTTCTCGTCACACGATATCGCCACCTTTTCTTCATTCGATTGGATCATTTCCACCAACCCGGTGGTGGCCAGGTGCAGCCGCAAAAATGAGCTGACCTGTTTCTCAATGGAAACTATGTTTCCGTTACCTTGTACTTCAATCATTTGTCTTAGTTTTTTAAAGTTTACCATAATTGTACATTTTCAACCTCTGAAAAACCTTCCATTCATCTTCTCCTTCAGGAGCATCTCTAAAAACTGTCTTTTGTATTACCTCAACCTAATCCTTCTCCATTTGGAGAAGGGTAAGCGGTAGTTTTTAGAGAGGCCCCTTTGAAGAGGGTTGTCAAAAAGTTTTACATCGGTCATCCATTGAGTGGCTCGCAATTTAGAGCATGATTTTTGAAAATCTCCATCATGCGGCACACCTCAATTTTTTTGCAAAAAGATTCTACGCGCAGGATATTGTCCACATCCTCCAGATCGAAGCTGATCCTTAGAGCCTGTCTAAACTTTATTATAGTTGCTCATTTTGGTGATTTTCGCGTCATGCTTCGTTGCTGTTTTCGAATGTAGCTTCTTGCTACATCCTCAAACCGCGCCTTGCCTGACACAAAAATCATTTCAAAATTCTCAAAAGAACAAAATTTAGACAGGCTCTTGACCCAGGGAACGAACCCGAAAGAACTTTTTGTAGCTGCGCAGCATTTCTCAGGGTACGTACATGGGTCTTGAATACTTCTACGGTGGACATGGATAATAACATTAAATTTGCGATACAAAGTTGCAAGCCTTTGGCGGTGCGGTTGTTACACCTGCCGGAGCAAAACTTATATCATCAGGAACCATGCCCCTCACCGTAAGCCATAATGCCGGGAAAGATATCGTGCTGCAAAACAGCTATATGGCCGAGGACTTCAACAGTGCCCAACTCATAGAAGCGCACCGGGACCTGATACAACCCTATGGGGAGGGCCACATGGGCCATTGGTATTTTGATGGCATAAGGATGGGATACAGCAACTGGAAGTACAACGATTATGTGGCTACGGATTGGAATACCGATCTGGAAATTGTGCATCTGCACTTTAATTTGAGAGGGCGCATTTCGCTGGAAAACAATAGCTTGGGGAAGGTGTTTTCGCTGGGAAGCCACCAGCACAATGCTTTTTATTCCAAGGGTTTCCAAGGCACGATACGCAACGACGAACTGCACAACGAGATGTTCATGCTGCAGTTCACCAAAGAGGCCTTTGCCCGGCTGACCCAGGAAGCGGGGGAGTGGGTTGCCCCTTTCAGGGAGGCGGTGTTGGAGGGCAAGCCTGCCACCATGTCACCACATAATATGTATATAGGCCTGCCCCTGCACCGGGCCATACGGGATGTGCTGCAGTGCAAACTGACCGGGGGGATCAAGAAAATGTACCTCTATTCAAAATGCCTGGAAATATTGGTATTGCTGTCAGAGTCCTATAAACGGGCCAACCAAACCGGGAAAATATATTGCAAAACAGAGTATGACCAGGAGCGGATATTGTTTGCGCGCGACTACCTCATACAGCATGTGGATGTGCCACCAAGCCTGGGGGAACTGGCAAGGATAGCCGGTATCAATGAGTTCAAATTGAAAAAGGGGTTCAAAGAGATATTCGAAAACACTGTTTTCGGGTACCTCGCAGATTATAGGCTGGGCGAGGCACAAAGTATGTTGGCTGCCCGCCAAAAAACCGCCACCGAAATAGCATTTGATCTGGGCTATTCTTCCCTGCAGCATTTCAGCACGGCTTTCAAGAAAAAGTTTGGGGTAGGGCCGGGAGGCAGGTGATGGGATTGCCAGCCAGCCAGTTCAAATATTTTTGGTAGCTTGCCTGATATTTTATTTCCCCCGCTTTATGAATACGCGATTTGCCCTTCTTATTGTTTTCGGAGCACTCTTGCTGTCATCCAACCTATGCTTTGGCCAAGCCAAGCTCGGCGAAACCAAGACCTATACTTTCAAAAAAGTAGGCTGGACCATGGAGGCTCCCGTTTCGTGGACCATCCTTTCGAACGAGGAGGAGGAGAAATTGCGAAAAAAAGGGATTGATACCATAAGTGCACTTGCCCAAGAGGACATCACCGATAAATTGATGGATTCCAAAGTAATCAACCTTATTACGGCTAAAAAAAACGAGACCAATTATTTTGTTTCTGTCATGCAATTGTTTGACAAAACTAAATACAGCTTTGCCAAATGTATGAACATGACAGATACTATCTTGTATAGCTCATTTGTAAACATGAAATTGAAATGTGATTCCTCATCTGGAACTAAGGATATTGATGGCCTTCGTTTTTTTGTTTTCCATGTAAAGATTGATGTGGGCAATGGCATATTTATTCGCGAAGACATGTATAGCAGGTTGATAAATGGCTATTGCTTTTCTATTATTATGGTCTATCTGGACGAAGATAGTAAAGCACTGATGATGGATATGATGAAAAGCTCAAAGTTCAGTATCAGGGATTAATGATGCCTTGTTTGTTAATAAGTGATCTGTATGTTAAGCGAAACAACCTTTTTCAGTTGAATGCCGCTGCTTTTTGAGGGGGGAAAGTGACGGGATGGTCCACCATTGGGTTCAAGAATTTTCAGTAGTTTGCATGATATTTTACTCCCCCAGTTAGTATGAAAATGAGATTCATTCTTTTTGTTATAGGCACATTCTTTGTGTCTGCGCAGCTTTCCTTTGGCCAAGCGAGCCTTGGCGAAACCAAAACCTATACCTTTAAAAAGGTAGGCTGGACCATGGAGGCACCCGTATCCTGGAAAATCCTTTCGAATGATGAGGTGGATAAACTTGACCAACGCGGGATGGATTCGATAAAAAGCGTGGGAAAAGATGATGTCGCGGACAAAATGATGGATACCAATGACATAAACCTCATCACGATAAAAAAGGATGAAACGAATTATTTTATGTCTAGTATGCAGTATTTTGATCAGAGCCTGGACTTCTATAAATCGATGGAAATCAGCGATTCGGTTGTTTATGCCACTTTTATTGGGATGAAGTTGAAATGCGATTCCTCTTCGGGGACAGAAATCATTGATGGCCTGAAGTTTAGTGTACTGTACCTGAAAATAGATGTTGGGCATGGAATTACATTGCATAATAATCTGTACACCCGTCTCATCAATGGATATTGCTTTTCTATGGTGGTAGCCTATATCAATGAGGAAAGCAAAGCAACTTTGCGAGGTATCCTGAAAAGCTCAAAGTTCAGTATCAGGGATTAGGGGAAAAACGGGTTCAGCAATAGCTCAAGGCTTGGTTCATAATCCAATATAGGTATCTGCCTCACTTAGTTGGGGTGAGTAGCGTCTTATTGTCAAACCATGAGCCAATATGCGCTTTCATCTTTTTTGTTTCTTTCTGCTTTGTCTTTTTAGTTTCCAAGTTTTGGATATGGATGCAATTGGGGCACTCACATGGTCGAAATATGTTGGGGGAAATGGAGATGAAGAGGGTAGGGCAGTCGCTTTCGATAAAGAAAAGAACGTTTATATTACAGGATGGACATCAAGCAGCCAAGATTTCGCAACGCAAGGTGCATATCAATCGATTTTTGGTGGGTTCTATGATGCTTTTCTTGCAAAGTATTCCCCAGAGGGTACGCTTATTTGGTGTACCTATTTTGGAGGCAGCGAGAACGAAAACAGCTACGGCATTGCGATTGACGGATCCGACAATATTTATATATGTGGCAGCACGCCCAGCCAAGATGGGATTTCTTCAACCAATGCCTACCAAAAAAACCTGAATGGATTCACGGACGCATTTTTGGCGAAATTCAGCCCAGACGGTAAGCGGTTATGGTCAACCTATTTTGGTGGTCCTGAAGATGAAGAAGCACTCGGAATAACCATAGATGCCCATTCCCATATTTATATTACAGGATATACTTCAAGCCAATCGGGTATAGCCACCCCGGGTTCTTATCAACCCGTATATAGCGGTGAGCGAAACAAGGCTTTTTTGGCGAAATTTGATAGTTCAGGATCCATCATTTGGGCTACCTATTTTGGAGGCCCAAAAAACGATTATACTTTCGCCGTGGCTACCGATATCAATGAAAACGTGATTATTGTCGGCACGGCGTCAAGTACCACGGGCATTGCAACCAAAGGGGCGTTCCGATCTGTTGTGGGTGCATATTATGATGGGTTTGTCGCGAAGTTCTCAGCATCTGGCAACCTGACTTGGGCAACGTATTTCGGCAACAACGGCGATGATGAATGTACTGCGGTGTGCACAGACGATTCAGGGAATATTTATATCACGGGCAATACTTCAAGCGATAGCGGGATAGCTACCGCTGGGGCCTTTCAGTCACAATATCATGGAGGTGGCCATGGTTATGATGTGTTCTTGGCGAAAATAAGTGGAAGCGGCGCACTGCTCTGGGCAACCTACTACGGTGGAACAGGTGACGATTTTGCTTGGGGGATGGATATTGATAAAAACCGGAACGTAAGCATTGCGGGATATACCTATAGCACTGATTATATTACCACAACAGATGCCTACCAAAAAAATCAGAAAGGTGAAGGGGATGCGTATATAGCTACCTTCGACCCATACGGAAAGTTAAAATATGGTACTTATTTAGGCGGGGACTCAATGGATTATGGATATGGCATTAAAGCAGATGAGGCTGGGAATATCATGTTGGCAGGCACTACTTCCAGCAAAACCGGCATTTCCCAAAACGGTAACTTATCCGGTAGTTCCGATGCATTTTTGGCAATATTTAGTGATTTGAGCTCTGGTGTGGAACCATCACCTTCTTCACAATATTCAATAATGGTGTCGCCCAATCCATTTTCTGGCAAAATAGACATCCGGTTTTCGCTCAATATGCCTGGAAGGGTTGTTATCGATCTCTGTAGTGCGACTGGGATGCATATTGCCGACTTATCCAACGAAATTCACCTTTCTGGGTATAATCTGTTTGAATATGACTGCACGCCTTTGAAACTTGCCCCAGGATGCTACTATTTACTTGTTCGTACTGGAAATACTGTTCTTTGCAATAAACTGATAAAGATTTGAAGTTTGTATAAATTGATGTGTTACAAATCTTTATAACAATTAAAATGGACTATCATGAAAACGCTTAAAATCAATTGCCTTTTAACGGCAGTGTTCAGCTTGGGCCTTACCCTAACAGTGCATGCGCAGACAACGCATTATATCGCTCATGAATGGGGAACTTTTACAAGCCTATGTGGCAGTGATGGCATCCCTTTGCATGGGCTCTATGTGGAAGAAGAACCGCTTCCGGTATTTGTCCACAACCTCGGTGGAAGTTTCCCAAAGCTGCCGTACGATTTTGGGAAAGGCACCCCCGTGAATGTTGCACTCAGCAATGTGAGCATCAAGATGGAAACCCCCGTTATCTATTTTTATTCCAAAGATGCCTTCAATGTAGATGTCAAGGTTCAATTCACCCACGGTCTTATTGGCCAATGGTACCCTGATGACAGTGCAGGGGTTTCAAGCATGTATTACAACAGTTTTGGTCCAAACCTCGATTTTGGGAACAAACAGGCTCCCATCAGCAATTTCCTGCAATGGAACGCCAAGGTACTTCCTACAAATACTGATCCTAATTCCGTGCTTAAATATGGCGAAACGCATACCTGGACTGCCCCCAGAGCCACAGATGCCAATATAGTCCTGGCAAAGGGAGAAAATGAGAAATTCCTGTTTTATCGGGGTATTGGCAATTTCGACCTGCCCGTGAACCTATCGTTTGACAAAAAAGCCAACTTGGTGATCCAGAACAATTACCCGGTATCCATCCCTTACTTTTTTGTGTATGACAAAGAAGACAATGGAGATGTAAAGGTTTGGTTTGCAGGCCCCATCAGCGCAAATGCTTCAAAAACCGTATCTCAACAGCAAACCATCTTGAGCGCAGAGGCCTTTAACAATAAACTCTCCGAATTTCAAGCTGCACTTACCGCGGCAGGCCTGTACGACAAAGAATCCGCGGCCATGCTGAATACCTGGACCACCAGCTATTTTGGCAAAAGTGGGTTAAGAGTTTTTTGGATCGTGCCCCGCAATGTTACCGATGGGATACTTCCGCTTACATTAAACCCCGCACCAGATGATATTCAACGGGTACTGGTGGGACGGAGCGAAATAATGACCCCACAACAAGAACAAAAACTATATAATTATTATAAGCAGGACAATGCCATGCCGCAGTTTGCTTCGGATCGTTTTATAGAAGCATATAAAGAAAGAATGGCTTTTCTCGATACCCATAAGGATGCCTTGCAGGAAATAAATGACATGGTTGTCGCTTCAGGCATTGCCACCCCTATTGGCCCAGTACCTAGTATGGTGCTGTATCCAAATCCCGCACAAACCAATCTTTCCATAACCCTTGAAAATACCGAGAGAGGCAATGTTTCCCTGATCCTTACAGATATGTCGGGTAGGTTGTTGTTGGATTTGCATGACAATATCAATGGTGCTTTTTATCAGAAGAGCCTGGATATCTCACACCTTTCCAATGGGATTTACTATCTCCATGTCCAAACCAATAAGGAGGATTATACCAGTAGGTTGATAAAGAATTAATTTATATGTGGCTGATTGAGTGAGGCCAACCCTGGCCTCACTTATCCCCGCCCACAAACCCAATAATCTTGATCTCGGTCCTTCTGTTTATGGCGTGCTCGGCTTCGGTGCAGTCTTTCCCGGGGCCAAAATTATTGGGTTCGCACCAACAGTTGTTGAGCAAATAGTGTTCTCCGTAGCCTTTTGCAATTAAATTGGAGCCAACACAACCTTTCTCTATTAATATTTCTTTTACACCCATAGCCCTTGCAAGACTTAGGGAATCATTATATCGAGCAGATGCCCGACAATCTGAATATACACCAATTTCTATTAACCAATTTGAATGGTTTTTGACTATATTGTACAAACTATCATCTCTCATGAAAATCCGATTGTCGTAATAGACTAAATTGGGAAAGACAGCAAACTGCCCCACCTTGGGATGCAAACTATCAATAGGATATACATCCCGTTCTGGTCTGATTTGCAATATCTTAAAACGGTTCAGATGATTTCCGGGATATGCAGCTTGGGGATTTTCGGGCCAACCTTTCATGAGAAGGTTTTCTTTCAAACAACCTTTATCCACCATATACAAGATAATGGCATTTGCCCGCCGACGGGATAATGAATCCATATAAGCAAAGGAGCAGGGAGAAGGAGGCTCTTTGCAAAAGGTATCGGCCCGTACTTCCACCACCCATCGCGGGTTGAGTTCGAACATCTTGGCATAATGATCCAGCATTGGATAGCTTTCTGGCAAAATTTCTATGCTGCCAGTTTTGAAATAGATGCCCGTGGGTTCGTCGGTTTGGCCTGCCTTGGGGCTGTTTTCCTGGATCGGGTTTGGCTGCGCGATTCCCTGGCTTATCTGCAAGAAAAGCAAACCCATACCCAAACATCGCATCCCCTTCAAAGACATAGAAAGCATAACGTTAACAAATTGCGAATCTTGCACCCGCCCCAATATTATTCTCAAAATCCGTTATTTTTGCAACATGCTGCAACATTAAGGTATTTATACTTCTCAAGAAACTATCATGCGTAAGCCCCCAATTAACCCAATCAACCCAATCAACCCAATTAACCTAATACACCCCTAACCCATGTCCCAAAAACGCACCGCTGCCCTTGGTTTTATATTCGTCACCTTATTGTTGGATGTCATTGGCTTTGGCATCATTATCCCCGTCATCCAAAAACTGATCGTGGGCATGCTCCATTGCAGCAATGCCGAGGCTTCAGTCTATGGCGGGTTCCTGTTGTTTGCCTTTGCGGGGATGCAGTTCCTGTTTTCGCCCATCATCGGTGCGCTCAGTGACCGGTTTGGCAGGCGGCCCGTATTGCTGATTTCATTGTTCGGCTTTAGCCTCGATTATCTGGTATTGGCACTGGCCCCTACCATTGGTTGGCTGTTTGTGGGCAGGATGATTGCCGGGATCACGGGTGCCAGTTTCACCACAGCCACCGCCTATATCGCCGACATTACCCCGCCCGAAAAGCGCGCACAAAATTTTGGGATGATCGGGGTGGCCTTTGGAGTGGGTTTTATCATTGGCCCGCTCATGGGCGGTTTGCTTGGGGAGCTTGGCGAGCGAGTTCCTTTCTTCGCAGCGGCAGGGCTTACCTTTATTAATATGGTGTATGGCTATTTCATTTTGCCGGAATCCCTTGCCCCTGAAAACCGGAGGAAGTTTGATTGGAAGCGTGCCAACCCCATCGGAGCCATCAAAAGCGTTAAAAAATATCCTGCCCTTGCCGGAATGCTCATTTCTATCCTTTGCCTGTATATCGCGGGCCATGCCACCCAAAGCACCTGGATCTATTTTACGGCAGAGCGGTTCAAATGGGGCCCTGGCATGATCGGGATATCCCTGAGTATCGTGGGCATATTGGTGGGTGTGGTACAGGGAGGGCTTATCAGGGTCATCAACCCTTGGCTGGGATTGAAGAAATCGATTTTTATTGGGCTGTCTATTTATCTGTTGGGCAACCTATTGTTTTCCGTGGCTGACAAAGAATGGATGATGTTCGTGTTCATGATACCGTATTGCCTGGGCGGGTTTGCCAACCCTGCTTTACAGGCTGTCATTACCAACCAGGTGCCTGCCAATGAACAAGGGGAACTGCAGGGTACGCTTACCAGCTTGCAGAGCCTCAGCAATATAGCAGGCCCGTTGTTGATGACCAATCTATTTGCTTATTTTGCCGGGAAATCGGCACCGTTTTATTTCCCGGGTGCCCCGTTTTTGATGGGCGGCATATTGGTGGGCATGGGGATGTTCTTTATCTGGAGGTCATTCGTGAAACATAGTGTCCACTTGGACAACGATGTACCCGTAGAAGCCACGGCCCTGGAATTTGTGGAATAACGCATGCTACCATGAAAACCAATAAAGAATGGCACGAGAAAAACAGGATGCCCAAAAACGCCAACTTCCAGCAACGGGTGGCTTGGCACCTGGAACACCAGAAAAACTGTAACTGCCGGCCCATACCGGAGAAATTGTTGAAAGAGATGAAGGGGAAGGGGATAAGTGTTGCCTAATGGTAATCTTATTGCCTAGTTACTTCATATACTTCCATACTGGCCGTAACACCAATATCAAAACAATAGGCCCTATCAGCCCAAGAACCGCATTTGCCCCCATGCCCAAATATACGTTGAAGGCTAAAATGATGATAGACATGCCAATGATCCCGTACAGTCCAAATTTTTTCCATTGATAGACCATTATAAGGAAAACAAGGTTGATGATCCCGGCAGCGGCCAACACATAGGCTTGCCAAGTTTGAAAACCATGGAGCCGCGATACCAGAAAATCTGCACCGAGGAGATAGAACAAGCTGGTGCCGGCATTCACAACGATCAAAAAAAGAAGAAACGCCGTGAGACAGCCTCCTCGCTTTTTTAGGCTTTCATCGTCATCGCTAAAAATGATTTCGTCTGGGTCGGTACTTTCCATCTGTTTTTTTACAAACCTAAAGATAATACCTGCGGTTCATGGGATCCCTGAAAAAATACCCATGAGTTGGGGGCAATGTTTAGGTAATGGGCAATTTGTATTTTTGACTTAAATGATTGTTATTAAATATCTTAAGTATTCGTAACTCTGAAAATATCGGGTCAAAAAAAAATCCCGGAGACAATCCGGGATTTTTTACAAACCACTCCACTTTCAACCAATCCCGGCAGATTTCCCCAAATCCTCCGGATCAATAATTATCTTTAGTCATACTTCTCAATCATATGAATCTCTAAAAGCCACCTTTTGTCCTTCTCCAAATGGAGAAGGAATAAGGATGAGGTCATAAAAACAGCTTTTTAGAGATTCCTCAATTTAACGTGAAACCGGACCCGGATAAGGCTGAGGAACTTGTATTCCCCCCGAAATATGCTGTTAAGCTTATGTTGTCTCAACCTTATCCAGATAGCAGCGCTGCGTTCTTTCCATTTTCATTCATCCCGTCCCCATTCACAACGCCGGTTTCATTATCTTAATTTCCTGCATCTTCTATCAAATGCAACGGTACAAAGTAACGGTGATCCAACAGGCTAAAATGCAATGAACGATATGATTGGCAGGTAGTGAATATGATGACAGGTTGATTTTAATTCCTTGAAAATAAAGAATGTGTTGTTTTTTGGGGATTTGTCTTGTCAGCCGCTCTTGTAGCCGCCGACTCAAAACCGAGGGGGAAGTACAAAAAAAAATCCCGGATACGATCCAGGATTTTTTTGACAAACCACGTCACTTTCATTTAGCCCCGAGGGATTCCCCCAAAAACCCCGGGATGAAAAAACCTTTATTCAAACTATATATCTTAGAAACCTCAACCTGGATAAAGCTGGGCTCTTTACATTCCCCCCGAAATATGGCTATTACGCTTTTTGATATCCCAGCTTTATCCAGATAGTAGCGTTGTGTTTCAATCCTGTCAATCTCCCCGTCCTACAACGCCGGTTTCTTCATCTTTCAATATTTTCTGCATCTTCTATCAAATGCTATAATACAAAGTAACGGCGAAAGAACCGCCTGAAAAGCAATGAATGTGATGATTGGATTGTCATAAAGGTAATGACATAAAATAGGCAACGTATTGAAAATAAATAAAATATAATGATATGCTTTGGAGGAGCCTGAAAAGAGCAAACATATTAGGGACAAATGAACCTCATCAGAGGGACAAAAAAAAATCCCGGATATAATCCAGGATTTTTTTGATAAACCACTTCACTTTCAACCAAACTGAGGCATTCCCCCAAATAACCTCAGACTGTCTTTATCTTTAGGCCGAAGCCATTTTTTCATTTTTGTTAGAAACCTAAACCTGGATAAGACTGGGCCACTGATATTCCCCCCGAAATATTGCCCCAAAGCTGTCGTTTTTCCCAGCCTTATCCAGATCGTGCTGCTTTTTCAATCTCGTCAATCTCCCCGTCTGCAACACCGGTTTCTTTGTTCTAAAATTATTCTCGCATCCTCTATCAAATGCAACAGTACAAAGTAACGGCGAAAGAACCGCCAAAAAAGCAATGAATGTAATGAATGGATTGTAGTTGAAACAATGACAATAAAATGTCAAATGATTGATAGTCAATGGTAAGATAAGTCGGAATTTAGAATAGCAACTAGACAGAATGTTCAAGAAGACGGTTCTTGACGTATAGCCGTGTCCCGATATCCCTCGCAAATTTAGCTTGTAAGTGCCTTACCCTTTGGTTAGCGGCGGCAGGCACAGCACTGGAAACCACAAAGCCGTGTATTTTGTTTTTTTTGATTTGAATATTGGCTATTGTATTGACATGCTTAATGGTAGCGCAGATTTGCTCAAAAGCTTTCTCTATATCCGTACCTTTCAGTTCCACAAAGTAGAATTCCTTTCCTGAGTTGGAATAAAACAAGTAGTCGCATTTGGGGACAGTTTGTGAACTTATCAGACAGCCATCCACCTTTAGTTTGCATATATCACCTTTGAGATTAGTGATAAACCGAAAAGTTTTCCCTTTTTCATGTGCTGACAGTTCAGTTGAAAAGCAAGATTCGGATGCTGGGAGAAGTGCTTGGAGATATTTGCAGGACATCCTAGTTGTATCTTATAGCAGTGAGCTGGTCAAATACCTCGCCAATGGACTCAGAAACGTCATCAATCATGTATGACTTTATTGATTTGGTTTCCGGGTCTAAAATATCTGTAGCAGTACCATTATCAATATAATAGCAGGAAACATTATCGAATGGAACCCAGGCTTCTTCAGCAACAAGCTTTTTTACTTTGGCCTTGGATTTTGGCTTTTCTGAAACCGTATTATGTGCGGCAATAAGATTGTCTATGGCAGAAATAATGTAGGGGCTATGCGTGGTAATGATCAGCTTGCTCTTGGATGTGTTGCAAACAGTTATTGTCTTTTCAATGAGAGCCTTTTGCATGATAGGGTAGAGGCTGAGTTCCGGCTCCTCGATGACAACAAGGTCAGGATAGATAAATGGGTTTTTGTTGGTTTTCTTTTTATGGAGTATGTGCTCCAGTATAAGAAGCATGGGAACAGTGGCTTGCATGCCACTGGATGCTTCCTCAAGTTTGATAGAAACGCCCTTATTATCCCCTAAAAGGAGTTTGTTTTGATTGTCCTTATACTCATAGCGTAAATCCATAAATCTAATATCCAAACTTGAAATCTCTTTTCTTGCTTTTTCAAAATCCCGACCAAAGTTTTTGATGCATTCAGCAATTGATACATCATTACTCAAAAGGCCAAAAATAGATTCTGCCACCATGGATAAAACAATCCGTTCCGCCGGAATGTAAGTAACTTCTGAAATCCCAAGGTGGGATACTCCGAGGAAGTAAAATTCTTTTGCATATGAGTCCGTACTCTTAAGGAACTCTTTGGAAAAAGGATCTCTTTGCAATTCCTGAATTGATGTATGCAACTTGTAATAAGATATATCAATATCCGATGGGGATTTTACTTTTTTTGGAAAAGGAAGGATTCCATCCGACCTTAAAAATTCAGCTAATCTATCTTTCCTAAGACCGCCAAAAAAATTCAGATCAAGAATTTCGTTTGAATATGATAATTTTTGAGATAGTTTTTCATCCTTATACTTAAATGACCATTCTGATTTCCGATGCTTGTAGATTATTTCAGTTTCCGGATTTATGAAAGAATGAATGTTGAAGTCTTTACATAGTGTCAAGAACAACTTTTTGCTCGTATCATTAAAAAAATACTTGTTCTTAAAAATCGCGATCAGTTTAGCAATAATACTCTTCCCACTGGATGTAGGCCCAATGAAGACATTGATTTCCTTCACCTCAATGGTGGCATCCTTAATTGGTCCAAAGTTCTTTATGTTAATGCTTTCCATATCGTTCAATCTGGTCAAAGCTACAAAGATTATAAGTTCTCTCAATCACCCTATTCAACCAATCAACCCAATCAACCCAATCCCCCAACTAAACCACCAGCTTCTTAAACCTTGGCCGTCTCGGTTCCACGTCACCCAGGCGTTTTTTCTTGGCTTCTTCGTAGTCGCTGTATGATCCTTCGTAGTAGTACCATTGGCTATCACCCTCGTAGGCAAGGATATGGGTGGCAACCCTGTCCAGGAACCACCTATCGTGCGTGATGATCACGGCACATCCCGCAAAATCCTCGAGCGCTTCTTCCAGTGCCCTAAGGGTGTTCACATCTATATCGTTGGTTGGCTCATCGAGCAGCAACACATTGGCTTCTTTTTTCAGGGTCATGGCCAGGTGAAGCCGGTTCCGCTCCCCGCCGCTGAGGTAGCCCACTTTTTTCTGCTGGTCGCCCCCGCTGAAGTTGAACTTGGATACGTATGCCCGGCTATTGATGGCCGTCCTTCCCAGTTCTATGATCTCGTTTCCGCCAGAGATAGCTTCCCAAACAGTTTTTTCGGGGTCTATTTCCGCATGGGTCTGGTCAACATAGGATATCACCACGGTTTCCCCGATGTCAAAATCCCCGCTATCTGGTTTTTCTTCACCCATGATCATCCTGAAAATGGTGGTCTTGCCCGCACCGTTCGGCCCGATGATGCCTACAATGCCCGCCGGTGGCAAGGAAAAGTTCAGGTTTTCCATCAATATACGGTCGCCAAAGCTCTTGGTCACGTTCACCACATCTATTACCTTGCTTCCCAGGCGTGGGCCATTGGGGATAAAGAGTTCCAGTTTTTCTTCCTTGGTTTTCACGTCCTCGTTCAGCATTTTCTCATAGGCACCCAGACGTGCTTTCCCTTTTGCCTGACGTGCTTTGGGTGCCATGCGGCTCCATTCCAGCTCGCGGGCCAATATCTTCTGGCGTTTGCTTTCGCTTTTCTCTTCCTGGGCCAGGCGTTTCCCTTTTTGCTCCAGCCAAGAGGAGTAGTTGCCCTGCCATGGGATGCCTTCGCCACGGTCAAGCTCCAAGATCCATCCGGCCACATTGTCCAAGAAATACCTGTCGTGCGTTACAGCAATAACGGTACCTTTATATTGTTGCAGGAATTGCTCCAGCCAGTCAATGCTTTCCGCATCCAAGTGGTTGGTAGGCTCATCCAAGAGCAAAATTTCTGGCTGCTGCAGCAACAAGCGGCACAAAGCCACCCTTCTGCGTTCCCCACCCGATAGGTTTTTGATGGGAGTATCGCCTTCGGGGGTGCGCAGGGCATCCATCGCGCGCTCCAGTTTGTTGTCCAGTTCCCAGGCATCTGCAGCTTCTATCTTGTCTATCAGTTCCGCCTGCTTCTCCATCAATTTGTTCATCTCGTCATCGCTCATGGGCTCGGCGAACCTATTGTTTACCTCTTCATATTCTTTTAATATATCCACGATGGGCTGTACCCCTTCCTGTACTATTTCTTTCACCGTTTTGGTGTCGTCCAGTTCAGGTTCTTGGGACAGGTACCCCACACTATATCCCGGCGAAAAGACCACATCGCCCTGAAATGATTTCTCCAACCCGGCAATGATCTTCAACAAAGTAGATTTACCGGAACCGTTCAAACCGATGATCCCGATCTTGGCCCCGTAGAAGAAAGAAAGGTATATGTTCTTGAGTACTTGTTTTTGTGGGGGATACGTCTTGCTGACGTTCACCATGGAGAAGATGATCTTATTGTCGGACATGGATATTCGTTATTGGGTTAATTCGTTATTGGGTTAATTGGGTGCTGGCGCATGATCTATAATAATACAGTCAAAGTTACGTCTGTTTGGGGGATGTGGGAGATTTTGGAGACGGGATTTTTTCTTTTTAAGTTTTAAAATTCTAACCATAAATATGCGCCGCTATAAACGGTACAAGGATCGGCTTATTTCGTTAGTTTTGGTTTATAAAACACATAGCTGGAAAAAAGTTGAATTTTCGCCAGCATCTAAAGTCAAAAAAATCGTTTGATATGGTTTTCACAAGGTTGGTGATTTTCGTTTTTGCCGCAATAGGCATGTTAAACGTTGAGTCATTCAATAACCATTCAGCATTGTCGACCTTTTCGGATAGCAAAGTTGATAAAGCTAAAATTCTCTCAGATAGCGATGTTTTCTATTTGTATATATATGAGAAATATGATTCTCTTGTCAATTCTAAGGTTGTCCTTGATGATGATTTGAAAATAGGCCTTTATTCAGCCTCGTTGTCACATTTAAGGAGATTTGAAGAAGCAACCAAAATAATACCACTATTTAATCAACTTGAATTCTTAGATGACACCGAAATAATTGGTCATGAGGAAATTGTGAAGCACTATCCCAATTATAGGTATCCCAATGAAATGGGGTCATATCAACGTTATGCAGTGCATGAATTTTTGTTCATAAATTCGGATGGCTATCTGATGACTGGGTTTTATCTTCAATGATGATTTATTATGAAGATACTTTGAATCCACTTGGGACACTTTTCTTCCATTTTGAAAGATTCACTCTGGATTCAGGAGCTATTGCTTTTCGAATTACAGATAGCCTTTTGAAAAGGTATCCGAATTGGAATAACCTAAAAGAACGAAAAGCGGCACTATACTCAGAATTTCTTCAAAGAGATTTTAAATCAGCAATCAGGATACGCGAGGAATTGATGAAGATAAACTACGGGCAAGAGCGACAAATCTCAGCGATAAAACTTCTGAGACTTGTTGATAAATATCAGATTGCGTATCCAGATAGTGCGACACACTTTTTTCACCAATACCTTAAAATTGCGAATCAATTCAAGGATGATATCTCACAATAACTGATGAGTGGTGCATCTCAAACTCACAAACTCACCAACTCAGCAACTCACTAATTATTAGTGGTCATGCCCATGGCTATGCACATGCCCATGTTGCAACTCCTGAGGGGTGGCTTCACGGATGTTCTTTACCACTACATCAAATTCCAAATCCAATCCGGCCATGGGATGGTTGCCGTCCACCACGGCGTTTTCGCCATCTATTTCCTGAACGGTGATCACCATCACGCCATTTTCTGTTTGGGTTTGAAACTCCATGCCTGGTTCAATGGCCATGTTCCCGGGGAAGTTGGACAGCGGCACTTTGAACAGCAGGTCATCATCATACAACCCATAGGCATCTTCGGCGCGTACTTTCACGTTTTTCATTTCGCCCACTTTCATGCCTGTCATGGCTTGTTCCAGCCCGGGGATAATGTTTTGGTTGCCATGTAGGTATTCCATGCCATCACCGGCATCGGTTTTTTCCAGGACATTGCCTTTTTCGTCTTTCAGGGTGTAAGAAAAGGATACCACTTTGCCGTTTTGAACCGTCTCTGCCATACAATATAAGGTATTAAATGCGTTGAATAAAGGACAAATGTACAACTAAAAGGATATTTGCGGCAGGCTGTTAAGTTCATGGCATAAAAAAACCCGCGTTTTTGGCGCGGGTTTTTTGTCGGTATGCTGTGTAAGCTATTTTTGCGGGGTCGGGGTACTGCCGGTAGTTGTGCTACCAGTAGGTTGTTGTGTTTTACCAGCGGCATTGGTTTCTTCCGTTTTACCAGTTTTAGGCTGGCTCGATGGAGTACCTGACGTTGGATTGGTGGCCGAAGGATTGGTTTTCGGTGTGCTTTCCGAATCCCAGTTCTGGTTGCCTTTTTTAGCGGTTTCTTGACCCTTGTTCCACTCTTGGTTGCCTGCTGTCGGTTGTTGCGGTGTAGTACCTGCCGTTGGTTTCAAAGGTGTGGTTGCCGTTGGCTGTTGAGGTGTCGTAGCCGAAGGTTGTTGAGGCGTCGTTGCCGTAGGCTGTGCAGGGTTGCCTGTCCTGGGTTGAGCAGGATTGCTTGCCGTTGGTTGTGCAGAATTGGTTTGACCAGCTTTGGCTGGGTTGTTTGGGGTAGGGTTAGCGGAAGTGCTTTCGTCTTTCATAACTGATATTTATTTAAATGTTATGCTGAATTAACAAGGAGGCACATAGTTTGTTCAAAAAACGGCTTTAGGATGCATTCAGGGCATGTTTTTGGTGCACCTAACATCAAGTTGGATAGATGGATACGGGATTGCAAAAATTTTTAGTTTTTTTTGCACAGGCATCCAAAAAGGCTCATTTTTGGTACATCTCGCTCAGCATTTCGGCACATGCTTCTCCATCCATGGCGGCAGAAACGATACCGCCTGCATAGCCGGCTCCCTCGGCGCAGGGGAACAACCTCTTTACCTGTACATGTTCCAAAGTGGTTTTGTCCCTGGGGATGCGGACAGGGGAGGAGGTGCGGCTTTCTACACCCACCAGTTGGGCATCGTTGGTCAGGTACCCTCTCATTTTTGAGCCAAAGCTTTCAAATGACTGCCTCAGCCGATAAGCAAACCCTTGGGGCAGCAATTCATCCATGTTCACGGAGGCTAAGCCCGGTATATAAGAAGTATCCAATAACCTGTTGGATGTTTTTTTCTGCATGAAATCCAACATTTTCTGTGCCGGGGCGGTCTGGGTACCACCAGCCAAGGTACAAGCCCGCTGTTCCAGTTCTTTCTGCATCATCATACCCGCCAGTGGGCCATGCTGGCTATATTTAACCAAGTCTCCCGCTTCAATAGAGACTACGATACCTGAATTGGCAAACTTGGAATCGCGCTTGGATGGTGACATCCCGTTTACGACTACTTCCCCCGGGGCAGTTGCCGCTGGGACGATAAAGCCACCCGGACACATACAAAAGGAGAAGACGCCCCGTTGCTTTTCGTTTTGAAGCGTTTGAGCCACCAATGAATAGGCCGCAGCGGGCAGATAGTTTCCTCTCGGGGTGCCGTGGTATTGGATTTTGTCAATCAGGTCTTGTGGATGTTCTATCCGAACCCCCATCGCAAAGGGCTTGGCTTCTATGAGGATGTTTCTTTTGTGCAACAACTCGAATATGTCTCTGGCAGAATGCCCGGTGGCGAGAATAACGCCCAAGCCTTCAAATTTTTCGCCATTGCTGGTGATTACCCCTTTTATTTCATCACCTTCCAGGATTAGGTCATCCACTTTTGTTTCAAAATGCACTTCCCCGCCATGGGCCAATATGGTTTCGCGGATGGATGAGACCAGCTTGGGCAATTTATTGGTGCCGATATGGGGGTGGGCATCAATAAGGATGTCATTCGATGCTCCGTGATATACCAGTAATTCCAGGATTCGCCGGATATCGCCCCGTTTGGAGGACCTAGTATAAAGCTTGCCATCTGAATAAGTACCTGCCCCACCTTCCCCAAAACAATAATTGGAGGTCGGGTTCACGATATGGTCTTTATTGATGGCAGCGAGGTCGCGGCGGCGGCTTTGTACATCCTTGCCCTGTTCTAGGATAATGGGCTTTAGGCCAAGCTCCAATAACTTCAATGCGGCAAACAACCCTGCCGGCCCTGCCCCCACAATGATGACGGGTGCTTGATGCGAAACATCCTTGAAATGAAAGGAAGGTGCCGTTTCTTTTGGGGATGCTTCCCCGATAAATGCTTCCAGTTCCAGGCTTATTTTCACCTGCCTGCCCCGGGCATCTATGGATCGGCGACGGGTAATGATTTCCAGAGGATCAGTATCAGAAAGGCCCAATTCCTGCCGGCAATGGGCTAGGAGCAGAGCCGGTTCAAATGCTATTTCTGGGGGAATGGCAAGGCTTAGGTTTTTTATCATTACCTGGTGTGCCTCTCGTTTACTTCCAAAACAGGCATTTCCACTTGGCTGAACTCGTTGATGCGGTGCAGGTCAACTGTTGTAACCCCATCACTGTTCTGACCAAATATAATGTTGAATTTGGCCCCGTACACGATTTCTTCTGCCCGATACGATGAACGGGAATAGACTGTTTGGGAGAAAGTATCATCAAATGCCTTGAGCAGGATGACGATTTCGGCTTCACTATCCAAAAAATCCTGTTGGTCGAAACCAAACATGGGACTTTCTTCTGTTATCGGATGCACTATTGTCCAGGTAGTCGGGAAAAAATTGATCTTTTGCCGTTCCAAAGTCAGGCTCCTGAATTCCCGTTTGGTATGGTCATGCTTGCTCAGAAAAGAAAACGTGACACTGGCTTCTAGTTCTATGAGCTGGTTGCTACGCTGGTTGGCTATCCGGAACATGAACCCCGTGAAATCGCGATATGGGGATACCAGTGCATTTTGGCTGAACAATATTTTGGCGCTGGGCCGTGAAAATCGCCCATACAGCAAACCCGTGGCCAAGGCAAATGACATCAGGCCTCCCATGGATTCAACCGAAGCAATGGAGTTAGACCAAAAGCCAATGGGATTCACCCGGCCATAACCCACGGTGGTAAAAGTCTGTGCACTGAAGAAAAAAGCTTCCATGAATTTGCCGCCAAAAGTGGTGGCCCGCATACCATCCAGCGTTTCCAGCCCTACGAGTACGTAAAGCCCTGCAAATACAAAGTTCAGCACAAGGTATCCAGCCAGAATCAATAAAGCAAACCGTCCCCAAGGCATGGAGATCAACCAATGATAGATCCCTTTTTCCTCAAAATAAGATAGGCCCCGACGTTCCACATTAAAGGAGCCGTCTTGGTTGATCATCCGCTCTCCCTTGCCGGTGACCCGCGTTCCAAGCCCCAGGTCCTGAAAATCGTTCTTTTCTGCTTGTTTCTTCATCTATTGCTTTTCGTGGCTACCTAGTTGATATCGGGCAAGAAGGAATAGTCCTTTGCGTACTCCATCATTTGTTTTACGAAATCGGTTTGTGGCTCTACTTTTACATCTGTTATTTTGTCGCCGTCCATTACAGGTACGAGTTTGGCCTGGATAAAACCCTTGTATGGGGCCACGTTCAGTTTTTCAAACCTTGCTTTCACTTCCTTCACAAGGTCTTGGTCAGCCTTTACGGCGTATGTTTCAATCAGCTCTGATGCCGATTTGTAATCCCCTTCTGATTTGATGCGCTGTATTTCTTTCAACAGTTCGCCAAACAGGGTGCGGAGCTTGTTGTAGTCGTTTATTTTAAAATAGGTCTTCCCGTCTTTGGTGACCTTTTCTATCACGTTGTCTTTTTTTCCGTGTTCAAACGCCCAATGCGCGATGAGCTGCCGGTTGCGCATGTGTGCTTCTTCCACGTTTTTACCTGGTTCCAAGCGGTTCAGTTGCAGGAACATGCCATTCAGGATATAATTGTCGTATTGAGCCTTGCCTACTTCCAGAGAAGGACTCACACCCAGATCCACCAATTTTTGGTCCATGATATAGTACAGGCCCACGAGGTCAGCCCGGCCTTCTTCCAAGGCATTGTTATAGTTTTTCAGGGTTTGGTCTGGTGTACCCACCCCGGCGTTTATTTTGCCAGAGGCATGTCCTATCACTTCGTGCATATCCGTATGTAGTTCCCCGGCCAGGGCACCATATTTGCGTTGACGGTCTTTCGCGTCTTGGTCATAATAGAACTCGTCTATGGATGGGCTTTTCGCACTGCTTAGATTATAGGCCATCACAATATTGCCGAGAGAAACGGATTTGGAGCCGTATTGCTGGCGTATCCAGTTGCTGTTGGGAAGGTTAATGCCGATGGGGGTATAGGGTGCCGCATCGCCTGATTCCACACATACCGTGATCACCTTGGCTGATATACCCGTCACTTTGTCTTTTTTGTGTTCTTTCATGATGGGTGAGTGGTCTTCAAACCATTGTGCCTCACCACCTATGGTTGCTATCCGCTTTGTGGCTTCCATATCTTTTATAGAAACAACGGATTCATAACTGCCACGCATGCCCAGTGCATCACCATATACTTCTATAAAACCATTGGTCACATCCACTTTTGAGTCGATGTCCTTTACCCAGGAAATGCAGTATTTGTCAAAATCTTTCAGGTCGCCTGTCTTATAAAAGGTGATCAGCTTTTGCAGGGCCTCTTTTTGTTTGTCGTTTTCAGCCACCGTTACCGCCTTCTCCAGCCAATACACGATTTTTTCAATGGCCTTGGTGTACATACCGCCCACTTTCCATGTTTTTTCCACGATTTGGCCGTTTTCTTTCACCAATTTGGAATTGAGCCCATACATGATAGGGGTTGTGTCTTTCGGATTGATGAGGGGTTTGTAATAATCTTCCACTTCTTTTTGGGTGAGTCCTTCATAGAAGTTATTGGCAGAGCCTTTCACATGGTCGGCACCTTTGTCTAGGTTTACGAGCTTATTGTCCACGTTTTTGTCAAATATGATGGGTTTCATAAACTCGGCAAACTGATCCACGTTTTTGCTGCCCAAGGGTAGTTTTGCAGCATCCGATTGGTTCAGCAGATCCTTGAAGTAGTCATAAGAAAAGGTAGGGATGATTTTGTCCTGCCCATAGTGATGGTGGTTGCCATTGGAGAACCATACCCTTTTGGCATAGATCATGAATTCTTTCCATTGGTCAGAATTGCGATCACCTTTATAGGAATCATATATGCCTTCGTTGGTGCGTTTCACGGTTAGCCCGTATTTATATTTTTGGTCATACAGGATGTCGCGTCCGCTCAGTGCCGCCTGGTAAAGATAGTAGGCCAGTTGTTTTTGCTGTAGGCTCAGCTGGTCAAAGCCAGGCACATCGTAGGTGAGCAGTTGCAGGTCGGCAAATCGGTTGCCCATTGCGCCCATGGTATCTTTGGGCTCTATTTTTCCATCCATGGTATTTTTTTTGCTTTGGCCACAGGAACACATCACAATGGCAATGCACGCCACGGGCAACAGTTTTACGAAACGGTTCATAGTTTTTTAATCAAAGGTTTAGTGGGCAAATATAGGGAAAGTAGTATAGCGTAGTGCGAAGAGCGTAGTGCGTAGTGCGAAGTGCGTATAGCGAAGAGCGAAGAGCGTGGTGCGAAGAGCGTGGTGCGAAGAGCGTAGTGCGTAGTGCGTATGGGGTATTGAGTATTAAGAAGCGAGAAAGTCTTAAATAGGCATTTACTTATGAGTCCAAATTACCCTACACATTCCTATTACAACATTTGCTGTATTTACTATCAGTACGCGCTACTCGGTACGCACTACGCACTACGCTCTTCGCTCTACGCGCCTCACTCACTGAGCTTGTCCGTGATTTCTTCTAGTTTTTTGTCGGAGTATTTGCCGGAGGTGGTGTAGGTAATGTTGCCACGCGGGTCAATGACAAAGAAATAAGGTTCGTCTTTTTTGCTCATGTCCAGGGTCTTGATCAGGTCGCTGGTGGGGCCGCTATACACCAATACATATTTATATAAGGAGCTATCCACGCTTTGTTTCATTTTACTCTCGATTTGTGCTTGAGAAAACCCTTTGATGTCCCCGGTCATGGGAATAAAATACATCTCGGTTTGGAACATGACATTGCCCACTAGGCTTTTATACACGGGGTCAATCCAACCCGTAAGGTCGTTTTGAGCCTTGAGAGAATAAGCCATGGCAACCAGACAGAACTTACCGGCAGCATGCTCTGGAAGGTTGATCTTTTTCCCGTTCAGGGTGTTGCCGGAAAGTTTTGGGAAGGCTTTATTATCCGCAGGTGAAAAGGATACCAGGCATGCGAAAGAGGCAGCAAGAAGAAACAAAAAAGTTTTTTTCATAAGGGGTATGTGTTTGAACATGAATTATTTTGAGGCAAATTAAGTAAAATAGGGATGAAACGGTGTTCTGGGCTAGGTGTGGATAGGTTGTTGAAAAAAAAATATTTTTTTTTGGAGAATTCGTAACAATAACTTTATATTTGAACCGTTAAAGCAACAATATCTTGATGGGGTTGGAAATTCAAATAGATAGTTTTTAACAAAAGTTGATTGTTTTTGTTGAGTACATATTGAGATACATCTTACAAACAGAATAAAGATTTTCTTTTGGTTGGTTAGGGTGGGAGGAGCCTTCTAAATCTTAGGAGGCTCTTCTCTTTTTATACCCTTCCAAAAACTTCCCTCAAAGAGCTTTTCACGCGGCCCAAACGATTGTTCACGCCGTTCGTCATTAAAAACGCACCGTTCGTCACATTTTCTACTGCGCTACAAAAAACAGGCTTAGTTTTGCTTCAGGGTTTAAAAATAAACTATGCGATCCAGATGAATGGGGATAGCAGGAGCTTATAAAGATTTTGGTTGGTTAGGGTTCGAAGAGCCGTTGTTAATATCTTTTTAACGACGGCTCTTCATTTTGTGCCCTACCTATGCTTCGTGAATGATGATCTTTTCGATCTTGTCACCTGCTTTTATTTGGTCGATAATATCCAATCCGTCAACCACTTTGCCAAAACAGGTATGGTTCCTGTCCAGGTGTGCCGTGTTTTTGCGGCTATGGCAGATAAAAAACTGAGAGCCACCGGTATCCCTGCCCGCATGTGCCATGGAAAGCACGCCCCGGTCATGGTATTGGTTTTCGCCATCCAGTTCACATTTTATTTTATAACCCGGTCCACCAGAACCTGTTCCTGTTGGGCAGCCGCCTTGTATCACGAAATCTGGGATCACCCTATGGAAGGTAAGTCCATTATAAAAGCCCTTTTCTGAAAGGTCAATAAAGTTTTTTACCGTGTTGGGCGCATCTTTCTCGTAAAATTCCACTTTCATGGTCCCTTTTTCCGTCACGATTTCTGCAGTCTTCATGTATGATAATAATTAATTGATTTACAAAAGTTAATGATTGGCTCATTGGCCAAAGCTCAAAGCAATAATGGGTTATACCAATTGCCTCCGGTACATCTGTATGGTGTTTTCCAGCCCTAAATATAAAGCATCGCAAACCAGTGCATGACCAATGGACACTTCCAATAGCCCGGGTACCTGCTCACTGAAATATTTCAGGTTGTCAAGGTTCAGGTCGTGTCCTGCATTCAGGCCCAGCCCACACTTCTGGGCAGCAATAGCAGTTTCGACATAGGGTTTGATATATTCTTCCTTGTTTTGGTGATAATGGGCTGCGTATTTCTCGGTGTAGAGTTCTATACGGTCGCATCCAGTAGCGGCGGCACTGTCAGCCAGGTATGGTTCCGGATTCATGAATATGGATACACGTATTCCCACCCTTTTTAGTTCCGTAACGATCTCTTTCAGGAAATTTTGGTTTTTGTTCGTATCCCATCCTGCCGTGGAGGTCAGCGCATTAGGCGGGTCAGGCACCAATGTCACTTGGTGCGGTCGTACTTTCTTCACCAGGTCAATAAACGTTTCATCGGGATAGCCTTCTATATTCAATTCTGTTTGTACCACATGTTTCAGGTTCACCACATCTTGCCGACGGATATGTCGTTCGTCTGGCCGTGGATGTACGGTGATCCCTTGTGCGCCAAAGCGTTCGCAGTCCTGCGCTACCTTTAGGATATCGGGGTTGTTGCCGCCCCTCGAGTTGCGGATAAGGGCTATTTTGTTGATGTTGACGCTTAGGTTTGTCACTGGGGTGGTTTTTGCCACAAAGATAGGCAGACCCAGCTGAAAAGAAAATGGTGCATAAACGGGCAAGGATACCGCCAAACCTATCTTAAATTATCGGGTTTTAGGGCAGAATATTGGCTTTCCGGTATGCAATCCTGAAAAATTATGTAAGTTTGAAGGCATAGAACGATAAAAAGGTAATTCCGTCCCCCACGTCATGAACAACTTGTTTTTAAAACACATCAACCTTTGCGTACTCATGGAGATGTACCTGGATGAGAAACGTACGTTGCCTGAAAAAAAAGAGGCCTATGAGTACGAAGAAATCAAAGGATTGTTCCCTGGGTTCCGGTTGGAGAGTATGCGCACGGCCTACGAGGAAAGCAAGCAGCTAGTGCGTTGGCTGGAAAAATACCTGCTGAGCATTTGCCCCAGTATTGATGAGCTAAAAGCCTCACTGGAAATCAGATAAGAGGATAGCTTTATTTTAGCACGGTTTTTGAAACGAGGTGGCTAACAGTAAACCAAAACCTTATCATCATGAAAATCGTATTCCCCCTATTATTTGCATGCCTGGGATTTTTCACGTCCTGCAGCAACACCTATGTCAGGCTCATGGAGCTAAAGACCGATAACAAGGCCATTGACAGCAATACCTTTGTCTTTGACAATGATACCATGACCATAGTCTATAATTTTTATGGGGAAGGGCCTGGAATTGGCGTGTCCATATATAACAAGTTGAACCTGCCTTTGTATGTGGATTGGAGCCGCTCATCGGTAATAGTGGGCACCAATATATTCAGCTATTGGAGGCCGGGATATGAACGATATGAAGAAAAGTCTGGGTTTATCCCTCCACGCACCACCATTTCCAAAGGTGGGTCTTTCAACCTGAGTACCAATATGCGGGTGGTGCCCATGCAGCGGCAGCACTATATAAAAATGAAGTTTGGCAACTATGACAGCATAAAAATAAAGGAGGCCTCATTCTCCAAAGTCAACAGCCCTGGGGTTTTCAGGAACTATCTCACCTTTTCGGTGGATTCAAAGTTTGAGCATGAGTTTCATTTGGACCATGAATTTTGGATATCGGACATGAAGGATATGAAAGAGATGTACTTTGAGGGGGTAGCCCCTGCAGATTACGGGAATGTCGAAAACACCTATCCCTTTAAAAAGCCCAATAGGTTTTTTATCAAATATGACCCGCAAGATGGGTTATGACGGATAGGTTATATTAAATGTCTAAGCCTTTAGATGTGGATCTGTACTGAGATCAAAAATAAAAGAACAGTTTATGGTTGGTATGGTTATTAGAATCACTAATATGCTGTAAGTGCAGTAATTTGCACTTCTTATTTTATGATAAACAATACAACCTCCTCTCTCGAACAGTTTTATTCCGACCGTGGAAATACCATTGGCACACCTATCATCTTTATCCATGGTTTTCCGTTTGACCATAGCCAATGGGACAAACAAGTGGCTGCCTTGCCTGATAGGTATCGGCCCATTGCGTATGATATCCGTGGGCACGGGCAGAGCGAGGCAGGGGATGGGCACTATAGCCTGGAGTTTTTTGTGGATGACTTGTTTGAACTGATTGATTCCCTTGGGTTGGAAAAGCCGGTGATATGTGGCCTATCCATGGGTGGTTATATAGCATTGCGCGCCCTGGAAAGACGACCGTGGCTGGCCAAGGGATTGATACTTTGCGATACCCGCAGCGAGGCGGACAGCAATGAAGCCAAAATAAAACGTGCCGCTGTCATGAAGACCATCACGGAAGAAGGCTTGGAGAAATATGCTGAAGATTCCATCAAAAACCTGTTTTGGACGGGAAGCATCCAATCTGGATTGCCGGAAGTGCAACGGATCAAGACAATCATTGAAAAAACAAACAAATCTGCACTCTGCGGCACTTTGATGGCACTGGCTGCCCGGACGGATACAACAGAAGCACTTGAAAGTATTGCCATTCCTGCCCTAATTATCGTCGGCGAACATGATGCCATAACCCCGCCTATTGCCGCAGAATCGCTTCATGAACGGATATCAGGCTCAGAACTGGTGGTCATAAAAAATGCAGGGCATCTCTCCAATCTCGAAAATCCCGAGGATTTCAATCAAGCGATGCTGGACTTCCTAGAAAAAATGCAGTAGGTGTTTTACTTCTTCCAGGAAATGGGGGAAAATGCCCGGGAATAAGGCAATGGTAAGGGCGAACCCAAACAAACCACCCCAAAGGTGCGCTTCATGGTTGATATTGGTATTGCGTCCCCTTGCTGCCAATATGCTGAAAATGACATACACAAATGCAAAGACCGGCGCAGGCATGCTGGGAAGAAAAAACATGGACAGCCTGCTGGTGGGGGAAAACAACACATAACTGAATATGACCCCAGAAATAGCCCCGGAAGCCCCCAAGGAATAGTAAGAGGGGTTGTCTTTATGCCTGATGATGGTGCTAAAATCGCCAAGGATCATGGAACCCATATAGATCAATACAAAATACAAATGTCCGATGGGCCCTGCCCAAGAAGTCATAAGATATTCCAACGGAACGATACCTTCTATGCTTATCGCAAAGAAATAAAAAGTGATCATGTTGAATAACAGGTGCAACCAATCAGCATGGATGAAACCGCTGGTGACCACCTGATAATATATTTTTTGATGTACCAGGGCAAACGGGTTCAGCATCAGCTTCCTGGCCAGGACCTGGTTTTGGAAAGATATGATGGTACTGAGCACGGTAATAGCCATGATGGTACATGCGGCAGGCGATACGGTGAAGATATTGATGGTGTTCATAACAGTATGTGACCGGGCAAAAATAGGGATAAGCTAGTGGCTAATGCCTAAAACCGCAGAATAAGTTCGTACCTTCGCCAAATAACTAAATAAGACAATCATGGGCAAAGGCGATAAGAAAAGCAAGAAAGGAAAAATTGCAAAAGGCAGCAATGGCAACTCAAGGCCAAAGAATGCTAAGCTGAACAAGAAAATAGCTGCAGCTAAGGTAGCGGTAAAAGCGGAATAAGGCTCAGGGTGCTATGCGCCCTATATGCCAACCGGTTTCCTTTTTCTGGTACACGATCCTGTCGTGCAGCCGATTAGGCCGCCCCTGCCAAAATTCTATCATTTCAGGGATCACCCGATAGCCTCCCCAATGGGCGGGCCTGGGAACTTCCTTGCCTGCATATTGGGTTTCCATATCTTTTTCTTTTTGGATAAGTTCAGCCTTTTCAATAGGTTGGCTCTGCGGTGATGCCCAGGCTCCGAGCTTGCTGCCCACGGGTCTCGTGCTAAAATACTCATCTGAATCAGCCGTCGAGACTTTTTCCACTTTGCCTTCCACACGAACTTGCCGCTCCAAACCATGCCAGAAAATAGTGAATGCTGCATTGGGATTGCTATCCAAATCCTGGCCTTTATGGCTTTTATAATTGGTAAAAAACACAAATCCTTCCTGGTTGAACTCCTTGAGCAGCACAATCCGGCAAGAAGGTTTGCCTTGTGCATCTGCCGTGGCCAGTGCCATCGCATTGGGTTCCGTTTCTTTGCAATCCATCGCCTCCCGGAACCATTGTCCAAATTGAATGATAGGGTCAGGGTTGATGTCCGCTTCGTTCAGTTCCTTGGCGGAGTAATTTTTTCGCAGTTGTGAAATATCCTGTTCCATGGTTTATGCAAATTGAGCCGTGTGGTTTTTGGTATCCACCTTATCAATGATCTTTTCTATTTTGCCTTTTTTGTCGATGAGAAATGTGGTGCGCAATATGCCCATGTATTTCCGGCCATACATGCTCTTTTCGGCCCATACCCCATAATCCTCCACGATTTTTTTGTCGACGTCAGATACCAAAGTAAAAGGCAGCTCATATTTGTTCACGAACTTGGTATGGGATTTTACGGTATCCACGCTTATGCCCACCACTTCATAGCCTTTTGCTTGGAGGTCGGCATAGTTGTCTCTCAGGTTGCAGGCTTCAGCAGTACAGGCCGTTGTGTCGTCTTTGGGATAGAAATACAACACCAGCTTTTTGCCCTTATAGTCGCTGAGTTTTACTGTTTCGCCATTTTGGTTTTGGGCCGTGAATGCCGGGGCTTTATCACCTGGTTTGAGAGTTGTCATGTACGGTGTTTAGTATGTAGGACAATGCAAAATTACGATAATAAAAACAGAGGACGGGCAGCCTTTTAATTGCTGAAGACCATGCCCACTGTTCTTGTATTGTCCTTATTGTCCGTGGCGGTTAGTTTCAGCTCGTGCCGCCCATGGGGACAGTGATCATCGAAAGCATAATAGAACACCGCATTCTTGGCATCGTGCTGGAACAGTACCCAATGCCCATCCACGGTGCCCCGGTACGATTTTATACCAGACATATTGTCCTTCATCACAAAGCGGATCTGCCCATAGGGTGCCATGTTGCGACCGTTTTTGATGTTGATGGGCACAATATTGGGGGCCACTGTATCTGCGCTCACAAAAAACTTGCCGAGGGTACGGGCTTTGGATTTTATCCAGCCATTATCATAATCACCACCCAGATAGCCAGAAACATAAGACAGGATACAGGCTTTGGACCGCAACCTATCCGGGAGGTTATCAGGTTTTATGCCAATATCAAAATAGTCCTGGCAAGGGATGGAAGTATTACCCAAGCTATAAGTCGTGGAAAGAGAATGTTTCGAGCCTTTGATTTCTTCATAGGTAAAAGGCACATCCTCATAAAATGTATTGGCTGGGATATGGATATATAGGTTCGCTTTTTGGATCGAATTTGCCTTTTCAAAGGGGAGCAAAGTATCGAAGTCCCGTGCTGGCATGGTGAGTTGTTGCTGGGTCACCGGGGAGGTAATATCAAAGGCCAGTTCTGAGGTGTTGGCATCTATATCATTCAGGTAATAGTTGATATGGTACAGGTTTCCTGGTTTCATGGTCACCCTGCCACGGTTTTTCAGCACATCGTATATTTTCAGTTCGTTGTTCAGCCCTACATAGCTTTTTTCAAACCAGCGGCCTGTTTTTACCCGTTCCGGATAGTCCACATGGGTATTGATATAGCGTTTCAGGTCAAAATTCAAGCGGTTCATGGTTTTCAGGTATATCTGCTCCTCGTTCACGCAAAGTTCTATGGAGTACACGCCTATTTTGTTGGCGCTGCTGTCTTCATAGTCATTGGCTTCCACGGCAAACCCGATATTGCCCTGCGCCTGCAACTGGGCGATGTTCTTCAGGTGATATACATGCCCGTCCTTATAGGCTTCCACCTTGATGTTTTGGCCCAGTACGGCGGTAGCAGATTTCTGTCCTTTCTTGTTGGTGCTGGTATACACCGCAGTGATATAGCTATTGGAATCGAGCGGATAGATCTTGATGGCCTTTACCACGGGAGGGATATCGTCTTTTACCCTAAAGCCAAACAACAACGGGTTTACCGGGTTTTCGGTTTTGGTGTCCCTGATCTCGAAATGCAGGTGCGGGCCGCCCGAGCTTCCTGTATTGCCTGAAAAAGCCACAATATCCCCCTGCTTTACAGGGAACATGCTTTTATCCACGGGAATATCTATTTCGAAACTTTCATTCTTGTACTGGTTTAGCCTGAGATAAGCTTGTATGGCCTTGTTGTAGGCACGCAAATGCCCATACACGGTGGTAAATCCATTCGGATGGGTGATATACAGCGCATTGCCATACCCTGATGCAGACACCGCTATCCGGCTCACATAGCCTTCCGCCGCGGCATGGACGGGTAGTCCTTCTTGTCCACCGGTCTTAATATCTATGCCCGTATGGAAATGGTTGGTCCTCAGCTCACCGAAACAACCTGCGAGGCATATCTGGATATCTAGCGGCGAACGGAAATAATTTTCAGGATAGGGCTGCGCGCGCAAATGCACCGTGCAAGACAATACAATGACTGAAACAATGAATACCGAAAGCTTTCTGCGCACTATTTTATCTCAAAAGAGAAAATTTCCTTGTCCTCAATAAATCCCTTCAAACGGTCTCCTACCACCACTGGCCCAACCCCAAACGGCGTTCCTGTAAAGATCAGGTCGCCCGTTTTCAGGGTATAGAATTGCGATACATAAGCAATAATCTTACCAATGGGGAAAATCATATCTGCTGATTGCCCGCTTTGTGCGGTTTGCCCATTGAGCTCCATGTGAAAAGCGATATTGTCCTTGTTTTTTAAGGTTGCTGGGCTCATAAAAGGGCCCACCACGGCAGAGCCGTCAAACCCTTTCGATATTTCCCAGGGCAATCCTTTTTTCTTCTGCTCGTTTTGCAGTTTCCTTTCCGTGAAATCTATGCCCAGCGTCACTTCGCTAATATAGCCGGGAGCAAATTTTTCATCAATGTACTTGCCGTTCTTGCCTATTTTGTACACGATCTCGGTTTCATAGTGCATTTCGCTGGCCCAATCTGGCATGTAGAACGGTTTATTATCCTTCAGCAATGCCGTGTCCGGTTTCAAAAAGATGACCGGTTTGTCAGGGACCTCATTGTTCAGTTCTTTGGCGTGTTCGGCATAGTTGCGCCCGATACAGATGATTTTCATGGAATAAATTTGATTTTGGGGGAAACAGGGCTTTCCCTAACAGCAAAATTACGATGATACGTTGGCCAAATAATGGCTTGCCAAAAAATTATACCGTTTCGGGTATGTTTTTGTCCAGCTTTTCCATTTCCTGTTTCAGGAAAGTGGCCAGTTCCTTGATATAGGGAAGCGAGAAGTCAAATGCAATGCCTGCTTCTTTGTAGATATTGGGTACACTGCGGGTATAGCCCAGTTTCAAAGCGTTCAGGTACATTTCCAGCCCTTTTTCTGGGTTCTCTTTATAGTTTTTCCATACGGCAAGGGCACCCAACTGGGCAATGCCATATTCTATATAATAAAAAGGTACTTCAAATATGTGCAACTGTTTTTGCCAACCGATAGCCATGTTCTTTTCATAGCCTGTCCAATCCACTTCTTCGGCGTGGAATTCTTTGAATATCCGCACCCACTCATCGGCCCGCTCTGCGGCGGTATGCTCAGGATGGGTATAGATCCAGTTCTGGAATTTATCTACCGTAGCAATCCAGGGCAAACTTTCTATGATTCCTTCCAGCTGCTCTTTTTGCGCCCGTACCAGGTCTTTTTTGTCTTCAAAGAAAATATTCCAATAGTCCATGCTCAGCAGCTCCATAGACATGGATGCGAGCTCCGATACTTCTGATGGGGCATGTTTAAAGGCTGATAAAGCCAGATCGCGGGTCAAAAAGGAATGCACCGCATGGCCGCCTTCGTGCATCATGGTCACCATATCCCTGAATTTACCAGAGGCATTCATGAAAATGAAGGGGATACCCACCTCGTCCAATGGATAATTGTATCCGCCCGGGGCTTTTCCTTTGCGGCTGTCCAGATCCAGATAGCCTATTTCGCTCATGATGCTGATGTACTTGCCCAAGGATTTATTGAGCTTGCCAAAGGTTTTTATCCCCTTTTCTATCAGGTCATCACTGTTTTCGTATGGTTTCAGGGGCTCTTGGCCTTCTGGTTCGGCATCCAGGTCATAGGGACGTAAGGCATCCAGCCCAAGGTTTTTCCTTTTATGCTCCAAGATGATGGCCGAAAGGGGCACGATCTCCCTTTTTACGGATTCATGGAACCGGTACACTTCTTCGATGGTATAGTCAAACCGGCCCAGGGCCTTGAACTTATAATCGCGATAGTTATCGAATCCAGCATTGATGGCGATTTGATGGCGAAGCTTTACGAGGGTATCAAACAGTTCGTCCAGTTTTTCATGGTCCTGCATCCTCCTGGCAATCACTTTGTCATACACCTCTTTGCGTACGTTCCTATCAGAGCTTTTGAGGAATTTGGCCGCCTGCTGCATGGTCAGTTCCTCACCATTGTATTCAATGGTCATGGCAGCCTGTATCTCGGCATATTCCTGTGCTTTTTCTTCGGTTTGCACAATAAGGGGAATGTTTTCTTCCCGGTACAGTTCTATTTCGTTGCGGGTATTGCGCAGGTATATCTGGTAGGCCTCGCTCTTCAGGTCAGACTGAAAAGGGCTGTCGAGTAGTTTTTTATCAAGGAAATTGGCAAAAGGGGAGATCTTGGGCTTTATCTGGTTGATAAAGAATAGGTATCGGTCGCGGATCTCTTGGTCTTCGGTGTTCCGGGTATAGTTGATATAGCGCCAAGCCACGTTTTCGGCCAGGTAGTCTTCCAGTTCGTTACGGTCAGCCAGCCACTTCTCTAAGTCGTGTGCAGAATGCAAGGGTCTTTTGTTCAGTTCCTCATAGAAGGGCTTGATATCGTCCCATTCTTTAAGGTCAAATTCCCTCGGCAGGTACCGACGTTTTTTTTGTTGTATGCCCGATGTTTCGTGATTAATCACGGGATGGGGGCTGTCATTGTTCTCTATGTACAAAACTTAGCAGATTGACTTGTTGGGGAAAAAGGGTTAAGGTTCGGTGGTTTCGGCCTGTTTTACGTTCGCCAGGATCTCATGCCATTTCAATATTTTTTTCATATCGGAGATGTACACTCTTTCTGGGTCAAAACCGGGTGCAATTTGGTGAAAAAAATCGCGAATATCAACAGGGTTGTCTTTTGGGGATGGCAAATTGCCCTCAGCCTGCTTCGCGTCCATGTTTTCGAACACTGTTTTCAGGGTCAGGTTTTCTTCTCCGGTAGTGTATATGGTTATTTCTTCCAGTAATGCTACTTGTTGGCTTGCGTTCACGGCGAACCTTACTTTGCTGTCCTCAATGGATTCAACGATGAAATTCTTCGGTGATCGGGCAATTACTTTATACAATCCGGGCTTACCCGTTATAGAAATGATCTCTTTTAGTTCCATCCAGTTTTTTGTATTTCCACTGCAAAGTAAACAATTTGTTTTTATTAAGGTAATTTTCTGGGCAACTTTTTTATATGCCCAGACCAGCCTACTTGTCTTTTAAAAGCAGGAAACACATGTCAGCCCGTTTGTTTAGCCGAAATTGTACCTTTGTGGCTATTTACAAGTTATCATGGAAACATACAAGCCCAAGCATAAAATAAGGATTGTCACCGCTGCTTCGCTCTTTGATGGGCACGATGCCGCCATCAATGTCATGCGCCGTATTATCCAGGCCACGGGTTGCGAGGTCATCCACCTGGGCCACAACCGCTCGGTGGGTGAGGTGGTGGATTGCGCCATTGACGAGGATGTGCAGGGCATTGCCATCACTTCCTATCAAGGGGGGCACAATGAGTATTTCAAATACATGTTCGACCTGCTGAAAGAGCGCGGGGCCGGGCATATCAAAATATTTGGCGGGGGTGGCGGGGTCATCCTGCCTTCAGAAATAGCAGACCTTCATAGTTATGGGATTACCCGGATCTACTCACCCGATGATGGACGGCACATGGGCCTCCAGGGCATGATCAACGACCTGGTAGAGCAATGTGATTTTCTGACGGTTTGTAACCCAAAACATGTGGATTGGGCACAAATCCCTGCCAAAAACCATTTTCAGATGGCAAGGGCCATTTCTTTTGCCGAAAACCATGAGGACGAAATGGATGCCTTCCATGCCCAGATTGATCCCATGGTGAAATCAGCCAAAACCCCAGTCCTGGGTATCACGGGTACGGGTGGGGCGGGCAAATCATCGTTGGTAGATGAACTGGTACGCAGGTTCATCCATGAATTTGAAGACAAAACACTGGCTATCATATCCGTTGACCCATCCAAAAGAAAGACCGGGGGGGCCTTGTTGGGCGACCGCATCCGGATGAATTCGATCTATAACCCCAGGGTATATATGCGGTCCATGGCCACGAGGGAAGCCAACCTGGCTCTATCCCCACACGTAAAGGATGCCATTGATGTTTGCAGGGCAGCCAATTTTGATCTGATCATCCTGGAAAGCGCCGGTATAGGCCAGGCAGATTCATCAGTGGTGGACCTGGCCGATGTGGCATTATATGTGATGACCCCGGAATTTGGTGCAGCCTCCCAGCTCGAAAAGATTGACATGATTGACTTTGCCGATCTTATCGCCATCAACAAATTCGATAAAAAAGGTGCCATGGATGCCCTGCGCGATGTGAAAAAGCAATACAAACGCAGCCGCAAACTTTGGGACATAGAAGATAAAGACCTGCCTGTATATGGTACCATGGCTTCCCAATTCAACGATCCGGGGATAAACAGCCTGTACAAAGCCCTGATGGACAAGATTGCCAGCAAGACCGGAGCTTCCCTCAAAAGCAATTTCCACATCACTGATGCCATGTCTGAAAAGATATACATCGTGCCACCCGCCCGTAGCAGGTATATGGCCGAAATAGTGGAAAACGCGCACGGGTACAAGAAATTCGCCAAAGATCAAGCAGCCATTGCCACCCAATTGTACCAGCTGAAAGGCACCTTGCAAATACTTGACAAAGAAGCCAAAGGAGAAGGGGCAGAAAACATAAAACGATTGTACGATGCCCTGGAAGAGCGACTCGATGGGGGGTGCAGAAGGTTGCTGCGGGAATGGCCGGACATGCAACGCAGCTATACCCAAAACGAGTTTACCTACCATGTGCGGAACAAAGAAATAAAGGTGCCGCTGTACACTGAGAGCCTATCTCATGTACAGATACCCAAAATATCGCTGCCCAAATACAATGATTGGGGGGATATCCTGTTTTGGCTGCTTACCGAGAATGTGCCGGGGCAATTCCCTTTTGCAGCTGGGGTATATCCGTTCAAGCGGACGGAAGAAGACCCCATACGCATGTTTGCTGGGGAAGGCGGACCAGAAAGGACGAATAAAAGGTTTCATTATGTAAGTGTGGATTCTCCCTACAAAAGGCTTTCCACGGCTTTCGATTCGGTGACCCTGTACGGGGAAGATCCTCATCACCGCCCGGATATCTATGGGAAGATCGGCAACGCGGGTGTGAGTATCGCCACCGTGGATGATGCCAAAAAGCTCTACTCGGGCTTTAACCTATGCGACCCAGTGACTTCAGTATCAATGACCATCAATGGTCCAGCCCCGATGCTCCTGGGGTTCTTTATGAATGCAGCCATCGACCAACAATGCGAGCTGTACATCAAGTAACATGGGCTGGAGGC
>Ga0206900_1003_pt1 | contig 71791 bp, 77 predicted proteins | sample Alteio_BWOrgHeat_46_FD_153235 | JGI IMG/M metagenome (GOLD analysis project Ga0206900, IMG submission 153235) | Enriched cells from forest soil in Barre Woods Harvard Forest LTER site, Petersham, Massachusetts, United States -... | ecosystem: Environmental > Terrestrial > Soil > Temperate forest >... | reverse complement strand
GGCAATGGTAGTCGACGTGTACAAATACCGGGGGTAATTCTAGAAATACACTGTTAAACAGCTCTTGCATCTTGCTTATAATGGTATTTATTTGTGTATCTATAGTTAGCCCAATATGCTTTTGTAGATACCAATCTTTAAAAACATCGAGCCTGTTACTTATGTATTCGGCATTCATCGTGTTAAGTGTATAGCCAATACTATTATCCTTAGGGATGCTTTGCATTTTAATTAATGTAGCCAGAGCATCTAGATATAATTTATCTGTTTGTTCAGGAATTGTACTACGCAGAGTCTCAAGATAAGTTTTAGAACCAAAATCATTCAAGAGGACTAACCCTTGTGCGGCATTACAATGTATAATCTCTGGAGCGTTTATTTTATGTACGGCCAAGATTCTAGCTAAAGCTATAAAATTATCTAGTTCCTTATCAGGTTTAGTATCCATAATAACGAATGAATTGTCGGGGGTTTCGAGTCGCAAATATTTACGGCTGCTAGCATCTGCTTGCATATAATTTAGTTTACTTAAGTCAATAGTGGGGAATAAGCTGGTGAGCCAATCTTTAATTTCTTGTAATCGTAAAGTCATCTTGTAAAATCACCCTTTTATATGCGATGGTTAGTGAATTATGAAAAAAATTTTCTTGGCTGTTCTTTTTACCACAACTTGTGCTGCCAACACTACTATTCCAGAAAATTTTGATGACTGGGTAGTATGCCATAGTTGTAGTCAGAGTACTAGTATATTATGTCAGGGTTATTATAAACCTTTGCCGCTCCCCCAGTTAAATGGACAAAGCAATTCGCAACCTATTAAAGTCACGTCTGATTCAGCCAACTTTGTAGCCAAAGGCACTTCGGTATTTACTGGTAATGTTATTGCTACTCAGGGCGATAAAGTTATACATGCAGATAAAGCCACAGTGGTACACAATTCGGTTACCGGTGAATTGGAAACTATTACGGCTTATGGCACTGTTAAAATAATGCAGCCAGGGATGCGTGTAGATGGAAGCAAAGCAATTGCCTATGTTACTCAAGATAAACAAACTATTGATAGTGCAGTATATAGACTCTACGATAGGCATGCCCGTGGTGTTGCCAACAGTGTAATAATAACTGGCCAAAATAATATGCAGTTATCGCAATCCACATATACAACTTGTGCGCCAGATAGCAATGCATGGTACCTTAAAGCTTCTAGCACTGAATTCGACAAAGTCTCGGGGCGGGGTGAAGCTTGGCACGCTAAAATGTACGCTAAAGACGTACCGATTTTTTATTGGCCATATATAAATTTTCCAATCGATAAACGTCGTCAAACTGGATTTTTGATGCCAGAATTTCAAAATTCATCTTTAGACGGTAAAACATTAATAGTTCCGTATTATTTGAATCTAGCACCTAATTACGATGCGACTGTCACTACGAATTATATGAGTCTACGTAGTTTTAAATTTGATACCATATTTAGATATTTAACCAGAACTAGTAGTGGGGCATTGAATTTTGATTTTCTACCTTACGATCGCGAATATAGGGCATTACGTAATGATGCCTATGCAGATCAACAATTTATGCAATCAACCGATACTGGCGATGTGTTACGCCGCAACGATTTAAAGAATAGTAATTTCCGGTATAGAATTGCAGCCAAAAATACTAGTTATTTTGGCAATAATATATTATTCACTCTTAATTATACTGATGCTAGTGATGGTAACTATTTATATGATTTTAGACCAAGTAGCGCTTCCTACGTTACCGACAAAGATTCTACGATTTATGCCTTGCAGAATGCAGGATTACAATATTTTAATCGTTTCGGATCTGCAAAAGTTCAAGTTGAACGATACCAAGTATTTCATGTCATTAATGGCCCCAGCGGTACGGAGCAGCTAACCAAACTGCCAGCAATATACTTGAATTCGGCTAATTATCAGTTACCTAAGGGTTTCGAAGCGTTAATAAATGCAAACTATAATAATTTTAGACCTAACGTAATTCCTGATAACAATACTTCTTTGAGTTATGGGGAAAGATTTTATGGGCGCGCGGGGCTTAGTTATCCTATAGTAAATCCAGGCTGGTTTATTGTACCGCGTGTCCAGGTTAATTTTGTGGCTTACGACCATCTTAATATATCATCTAGCGATCTAGCTAGCGGCGTAAGCCCATATCATACCAGCTTAGCTATTCCTATGTATGATCTAAAAACCGGACTCATCTTTGAACGTTCGATGTGTTTCCGTAAAACCGAAATGATACAAACTTTAGAGCCGATGTTATATTATTTATACGTACCTGAAAAGAATCAAAACAACTTGCCTAATTTTGACAGTGGTTTAATGACTTTTGATTATAATCAAGTGTTTAGAGACAATCGTTATACTGGTTACGATTATGTAAATGATGTAAATCAGCTATCTATTGGAATAGCCTCACGTTTTTATAGCGGTAAAACCGGTGCTGAGCAAGGTATGATCGGGATCGGTAGAATTAAGTACTTTCGCAACCAGTTATTACCAATTGATCAAGAGCTAGATAATACTGAGACTAACTGGTCTCCGTATGCATTTGTGGCTAAACTACATTTATCTCCTGATTATGATATAGAGGCCAATATTGTTAGTAGTGAGAATGTGACTGAAACAGCCTCATTTCAAGTCCAATATCATCCAACGCCATTACGCATTATTAATTTCAGTTATCAATATGTTAAAGACGCAGAGCCTGATGATTTAACCGGATTGTTAAATAGCAATTTAAGTCAAATCAGCGCATCGACCGCATGGCAGGTATCTGTGCCATGGCGTATTTTAGGTAAAATAAATTACGATTTACGTTTTCATCGATATCTCGAGACACTTGCGGGGCTAGAGTATCAAACTTGCTGTACCGCGTTACGGGTAATGTGGGGTCGAACTTGGATGCCGGAGCTAAATACCTCGCATGGTCATAATAACGTGTTTAGATTATCGTTTATATTCAAAGGCTTTGCTGGAATTGGCAATGCCGACGATAGCTATATTGCAAGTGTGATCCCGGGGTACGTAGGTGGAGTACGCTAGATTTATTTGAATTACCCCTCCAAATTATGTATACTGAGTACAGAATTTGGAGGGGTAATTGATGTATCTGCAACGAAATTATATTGGGCTCGCAGAGCGTTATCTTAGGACTTTTCCTGTTTTGTGCCTTATTGGACCGCGGCAATCCGGAAAAACCAGTTTTGCTAAATATTTACGATCAGACTGGCAGTATTTTGATTTAGAGAAACCTTCAGATTTTGAATTAATAACTAGATCTAGTGAGCTGTTCTTTGAGCAGTACCCCGCTCATATAATTATTGATGAAGTACAGGAATCACCGGAATTATTTAAGACCTTACGTGGCATTATAGATTCTAAACGTCACGTTAAGGGTAGGTTTATATTAACTGGATCAAGTAGCCCAGAGTTAATAGCACATTTATCCGATAGCCTGGCTGGTAGAATAGGAATTATAGAAATTGGGACCTTAAAGGCGAATGAATTTTATAAAACTCCACTCAGTAGTTTCTATAATATATTTACTGAGCCAGCTTCTAAAGAAACTATTAAATTAGATCCACCTACTTTAAGTAATGAACAAATGCGTTATTGTTGGCTCTATGGAGGATACCCAGAGCCTTTATTAGCTAACGATAGCACTATGTACAAGGATTGGATGGACAATTACTATGCTACATATATTAATCGTGATATAGCGCGTTTATTTCCACGTCTTAATAAATTTGCGTATCAAAAATTTATTAGCACTTTATCTTCTTTATCGGGAACTATTATTAATAAAGCTGATTTAGCTCGAGCTATAGAAATTGGAGAAAAAACTATCAGCGAATATATGCAAATCGCTGAGCAAACATTTATTTGGAAAAATATCAATTACGATACGCAATCTAAAATAAAATCACTTGTAAAACGAACTAAAGGATATATTAGAGACTCTGGATTACGTCATCATTTGCAACGCGTATATGATATGGATGCATTATTAAGAATGGCTAATGTAGGGCATTCTTTTGAATGCTTTGTGATTGATGAAATAATAAAGGGTATAACTGCTGCAGGAATTAATAATGTAGATTATTGTTATTACAGAACAGCAAAGGGTGCAGAAATAGATTTAATAGTAACGACCCCAATAAATAAAATACCTATAGAAATTAAAATGGCAAAATCAGTACCTATTAAGGAATTAGCAGCACTAACAAAGTATATAGATGATAATAATCTGCAATTTGGTTTATTAATTAATCAATCAGACAGAATATTTTGGGTCACCGACAAAATTTTACAGATCCCGGTTTGTATGTTGTGAGATTTAATATTTTTTTATTATACCGAGAAATACTGTGAGTTATCTAATCTCAATGCCGTTAAAGCATGGCCCCATACACAGCCGGTATCTAGCGCAATGGCGTTATCGACGCCAGTCTGCCCCATCAATGCGGCCCAATGCCCAAATAAAATTTTTAGCTTGCTATCTCTTACCGTAGGTATCTCGAACCATGGTTTAAAGCCCTGCGGTGCATCGTGTTTATCGCCTTTAGTCATAAACTCGAGTTTGCCATTGGCAGTACAAAAGCGCATTCTGGTAAAGCAATTAATCAAAAATCTAAGACGCTCCCAACCTGTTAAGGTAGTGCCCCAAGTATCTGGCAGGTTGCCATACATCTCGCCGTATAATTCATTAGCTTGCGAGTTACGCAACACAGTTTCTATTTCTTGTGCATAATTCTGGATCTCTTCTAATGTCCATTGTGGCAGTACTCCAGCATGTACTAACAATGTATTAAAATTAGCGTCATAATGAACCATCGGCCGTAAACGTAACCAATTTAGTAATTCATCGCGGTCCGGTGCCTCTAACACCGGCTCAAAACCTATATCGCGATCATGTGGTATTGTAATTTTACCTGCAGCAACGCCTAACAACACTAAATCGTGATTGCCTAATACACAAATATGTTTGTCGCCTAGAGATTTTATAAAGCGTATTACCTCTGCTGGTTGCGGGCCACCATTAATTAAATCACCAGTAAACCAAAGAATGTCATGCTTAGTGTCAAAATTAATGGTTTTTAATAACAATTGTAATTGTTTATAACAGCCATGAATATCGCCAATCACGTAAGTAGCCATAATTTATCTCTGTTGTGCCGTTATATAGTTTGCAATATTGGCGTAATCTACCAAACCGAGATTCTCGGGGCGTAATCGTGGATCGATCTGTAATACTATGAAATCATTTTGGGTTAATGAAGCTTTTAAAGCATTTGCAATTGTTTTACGGCGTTGGCTAAATGCTTGTGTTACCAACGTTTGCAGCAATTTATGATCTGTAACTTTAACTATGGGTTGTGCATGTGGGACAAAACGCACCACACTAGAATTTACTTTAGGAGCTGGATCAAATGCGCTAGGTGGTACATTTATAACTATATCCATGTTGCAAAAATACTGTGCCATAATACTCATACGACCATATTCTTTACTGTTAGGTTTTGCAGCTAAACGTAACGCTACCTCATGTTGTAACATAAAAAACATGTCACTAATAAGATCTATATCAGCGAACAATTTAAACAATAATGGCGTGGAAATATTATAAGGTAAATTCCCTACGACGCGTAGTTTTGTATTTTTTGATTGTAAGCTGCGAATTGAAAATTTTAAAATATCTTGGCAATGTAATGTAAAGTTAGAAGATTTAGAAAATCTAGCTTCAAGGTGTTGTGCTAAATCGCGATCAATTTCCACAGCATCTATTTTTGCATTGCTGGCTATAAGATGTTGTGTTAATACCCCTAATCCAGGCCCAATCTCTAAAATATGTTGTTCTTTGATAGGATTAATAGCTGCGACTATAGCTGCAATTATATTGTTATCAACCAAAAAATTTTGTCCAAAACGCTTGCGCGGGGTATGTGTATTGTTCACGTTTAAAACAGTATACTTACCCGCGCTTCATCACGAATGCGTTTAGTCCAGGCTTCAATTGCTTCGTTTGTTTTACGAATTGTCAAAATCTCCATCGCACGATTCCATGCTGCTTCATCGGAAGTATGGCGTGTTCTGCGATCTAATACTTGCACTAAATTCCAACCATCTTCGGTCAAGAATGGTTCACTAATCTCATTGTTACGTAATTTTGACATCACTTCATAGAATTTAGGCAATACTGATTGTTCATTTACCCAACCTATATCACCGCCCTTAGATGCAGAGCGGATATCTTGCGATTTTTTAGCAGCAAGTTTAGAAAAATCAGCGCCTTTGACTATTTGTTTGCGAATTGCAGCCAATACAGTTTTAGCTTCTTCACTAGAGGTATTTTTATTTGGCACGATTAATATATGACGTACGTGGGTCTCGGTTTTATGTTCTTCATTAGTTGTACGTTTTCCTTGTAATTTAATAATATGAAAGCCACCAGCGCTGCGAATTGGACCCACGATATCACCCACTTGCATGGTTGGCACGTAATTTACAAATAAAGTTGGTAATTCACCAGTATTGCGCCAGCCTAAATCACCGCCGTTAAGTGCTTGCCTGCCAGCTGATTTAGCCATTGCCGTTTTTTGAAAATCGGTACCTTTCTTTAGGCTCGCGACTATTTCTTCTGCTTTTGATTGTACTTGTTTCAGCGCAGCTGGGGTTGGTGACTCTGGGGCTAGCAAAAGAATATGACTAATCTTATATTCAGTACCAGTGTTATCTTGACCCGCTGGCGAACTTAGAAAACTTTCGATGTCAGATTTTGCTATCACCACATCATGAGATACTTCACGAGCTTGTAAGCGTTGTATTATGAGTTCATTGCGCACTAATTCACGATATTCATCAAATACTATACCGTGTGCCTCGGTTTCATATCTTAGTTGTTCTAGAGTCTTGCCTTTTTGTTGCGCTAGGTGCTGCAATGCCTGTGATACCGTTATGCTATCGACCTCGATACCCGATTGTTCTGCGATTTGCAGTTGGATTTTATCTAGAATCATCCTGTTTAAAGCTTGTTCTTGCAAAACATCTTTAGGTGGCAGTGCTGCATCCGATTGCGTTTTAAGATCAGCCACCAGCAATTTAGTGTAGTTTTCCAATTCATACTTAGATATGACGTCGTTATTGACTACCGCAACTATTTTATCTAAAACTTGTTTTGCTGCTGCTGGCTGCAGACAGAGCATGCTTGCAAAGCCTATGAAAGCCAACTTTGTAACTATATTTCTAATATTCATCGTAATACTCTAAGCAATTTGCGATGAGTATATCTATATCCTTAGCTTTTTGATAGAGTTTAAATGCACGCTTTAGGGATGGAGTTACTTCGGAATGGCAGGAATGCTCACTAGGTCTTTATTAATTCTACTATTGGTTTCAGGCGAGGCTTACGCCAACTTTACTATTAACATGCCTTCTGGTGTGACCGATATTAGTCATAAAGTATTCCAACTGCATATGGTGGTTCTCTGGATTTGTGTGGTAATAGGCGTACTAGTTTTTGGTGTGATGATTTATGCCATTATATTTCATCGCCGTTCTTTAGGTCATAAGGCGTCTAATTTTCATGAAAATACTAAGATTGAAATCTTATGGACGGTTATACCGTTTATTATTTTAATTGCTATGGCTGTGCCAGCTACCATTACTATTCTAGAAATGGATGATGTAGCTGATTCTGATCTTACTATAAAAATAACTGGCTACATGTGGCGCTGGCATTATGAATATGTTGGAACCAATGTAGCGTTTATGAGTGATCTCTCGACACCGTACGAACAAATTATAAATCGTGCTGAAAAAGACGAGCACTATTTACGCGAAGTAAATAATCCTTTGGTTTTACCGATCAATAAAAAAATTCGTTTGCTTATGACTGGTAATGATGTGATTCATTCATGGTGGGTTTCGGAGTTAGCTGTTAAAAAAGATGCTATCCCGGGGTTCATCAATGAGACTTGGACCAAAATTAATACGGTAGGCACTTACCGTGGCCAGTGTGCTGAATTATGTGGTGCTAAACACGGGTTCATGCCCATTGTAGTTAAAGCAGTGTCAGAGCAAGATTTTGCTGCATGGATGCAAGCACAACAACAGATCACCGTGGAGCCACATCAATGACAAGCGCGCATTCCCATCCAGGATTTCTAGGATTTATAAAACGTTGGTTGTTTACGACCAATCATAAAGATATTGGAACTTTATATTTATGGTTTTCGTTGATCATGTTTTTTATTGGCGGCATGTCAGCGATGTTAATCCGCGCCGAGCTATTTAAACCGGGACTTACTTTAGTTACCCCTGAGTTTTTTAATCAGTTAACCACGATGCATGGTTTGATTATGATCTTTGGTGCTATTATGCCAGCATTTGTTGGGTTTGCTAATTGGATGGTGCCTTTAATGATCGGTGCGCCAGATATGGCAATGCCGCGTATGAATAACTGGTCATTTTGGATTTTACCATTTGCTGCATTAATATTAATTAGCACGATGTTTATGGATGGCGGCGGTCCCAATTTTGGTTGGACTTTTTATGCCCCACTTTCTACTACCTATGGACCCAAGAGCACCGATTTTTTTATATTCGCAATACACATGATGGGTATTTCATCTATCATGGGTTCTATTAATATAATTGCAACAATATTAAATATGCGTGCTCCAGGAATGACATTGATGCAAATGCCATTATTTTGTTGGACTTGGTTAATTACAGCATTTTTGCTGCTAGCAGTTATGCCGGTTTTGGCTGGCGTTGTTACGATGGTCTTGGCAGATCGTCATCTTGGTACTAGCTTTTTTAATGCTGGTGGCGGTGGCGATCCAGTGTTATTTCAACACATTTTTTGGTTTTTTGGGCACCCCGAGGTTTATATAATAATTCTGCCCGCATTTGGGATTATTTCTGAGATTATCCCTACATTTAGTCGTAAAAAGCTTTTTGGTTATGCTTCTATGGTCTATGCCACTATGGCTATTGCTGTATTATCATTTTTTGTGTGGGCGCATCATATGTTCTTGACCGGCATGCCAAGCGTTGGAGAAATTTTCTTCATGTATGTTACGATGTTAATTGCTGTTCCAACCGGCGTTAAAGTTTTTAATTGGATTTCTACAATGTTTAAAGGCGAATTGACCTTTGAAACCCCAATGCTATTTGCTATTGCATTTATTGTATTGTTTACAATTGGCGGCTTTACAGGGTTAATGTTATCTGTTGCTCCGGCTGATTTTCAATATCATGATAGCTATTTTGTGGTAGCGCACTTTCATTACGTGATGGTAGCTGGTTCATTGATGGCAATCTTTGGCGGAGTATATTATTGGTTGCCGAAATGGACAGGGCATATGTATAGTGAAACACTAGGGAAATTACATTTTTGGTTAACAATGATTGCGTTTAACATAACTTTTTTCCCTATGCATTTTGTAGGGCTAGCTGGAATGCCACGACGAATTCCTGATTACGCTTTGCAGTTTACTGAGTTTAATCAATTATCTAGTATAGGAGCTTTTACTTTAGGGCTGTCACAGTTTGTATTTGTGTATGTGATAATAAAAACAATTCGTGGTGGCGTACCGGCTACTGCTAAAGTTTGGGATGGCGCAGAAGGTTTGACTTGGCAGGTACCATCTCCAGCGCCTTATCATACCCATGGTTAACCTAAAAAAAATTTGGTATGTACTTGGTCTACTTGTTTTTACGACCATCAGCATAGCATTTGTATTTAACTATTCTGCTATTACAGTGAATAATCGTTTTGTATGTGGCGTTATAATCGCATGCCTAAATATTTTAGCTTTAGTTTTAATTTTTATAAATAGAAATAAAATGTTGCGCAATATGTTGGCAGCTATTGTTAGTATGGCTGCATTTGCATTTTTACTAGTTCCTTTATATAACGTTTTTTGTGATGTTACAGGTTTGAATGGCAAACTTGATCTTTCTATAGCTGCAGCAACATCACAGGGGATCGATGCTACGCGCGATGTAACTGTAGAGTTTGTTGTAAACCAAAATCGCGCGATGCCATGGCAATTCACACCTAAGCATTCTAGCCTTACCTTACATCCTGGGCAATTAGCAACAACTGCATATTTTGCTAAAAATACCACCAGTAAAACCATGTATGCCCAAGCTATTCCTAGTATCTCTCCGTCCAGGGCTAGCAAGTTTTTTAAAAAAGTGGAATGCTTTTGTTTTACGAGTCAAAAACTAGGCCCTGGAGAAACTAGATATTTAGGACTACGCTTTTACTTAGATCCTGCGTTACCCAAAGAAATCAAGAGAATTACGTTAGCATATACGATATTTGATATAACGGAGACCAAATAATGGATGAGCCAGAAAAATATTTTGTTCCTGAACCAAGTAAATGGCCTATTATTGCAGCGGTAGGTCTATTTGTTTTGGCGATAGGGGCTGCAACATGTTTTCATAATGATCCGTATGGTCCGTATATCTTAAGCATTGGTATTTTTATACTTATCTATATGATGTCCGGTTGGTTTGGCGCGGTCATATATGAAAGTCGTAGCGGCTATTACAACATGCAAATCTATCGCACTTTTAGATGGGCTATGTTCTGGTTTATATTTTCTGAAGTAATGTTTTTTGCAGGGTTTTTTGGAGCTTTGTTTTATGCGCGTAATTTTTCTGTGCCTTGGCTTGGTGGCGAAGGTGCGCTAAATAAACTTGGAACTCATGAATTTTTATGGCCTGCCTTTATTGCACAATGGCCATTGTTAAATAATCCAAATCCGCAGCTATTTCCAAATCCACTGCATTCCATGCCGCCGTTATGGTTGCCGTTATTTAATACTTTTGCTTTATTACTTTCGAGCATAACTATCACCATTGCGCATCATGCCTTATTTGCCAATAGACGTAGGTTATTAGCTGTAATGCTTGTTGCAACTATTATATTGGGAGTAACTTTTTTATTGCTACAAGGCTTTGAATATCACGAGGCATATACCGAATTTAAAATGAGTTTAGCGTCTGGAATTTACGGTACTACATTTTTTATGTTAACAGGATTTCATGGTGCTCACGTAACTATTGGTACTATCATGCTAATTACAATATGGGTACGTTGTTTATATGGGCATTTTACCCCTGAACATCATTTTGCATTTCAAGCTGCGGCTTGGTATTGGCACTTTGTTGATGTTGTTTGGTTATGTTTGTTTATTTATGTTTACGTGCTGCCATTAAGATAAAGGAGTTATTTTTTTTTGATCGCAATAGTTTTTCCTGAATCATAGGATCTATCAATACAGGCTTTACCTTTATCTATTCCAAAATTTATGGCATCACTTTCTTTTTGAAATGTTTCATCTAGAGCTAGAGATTTTATAGAGTTGAATTTGGGCGAGTGTATGTGCACATTAACATTTACCCTAAACCTATTAGGTGTGTCAAACATGCTATATGTATAATAATTTATCTCGCAATCGCGATAATCTATTTTTCCTTTAGTCTTTAGATAGGCCTTAACAGCATCTAACATACACACCTCCCCCATTTTTAAGTATAATATTGGAGCGCTATTGTATGTGGCAGAAAGTCAATAAAAATAGTATTATAGTGTATATAAAATTATACATTCATACAGGACAAATTGATGAAAGCTATTATATTAGCTGCAGGCAGAGGCGCAAGAATGCGGCCTTTAACTGATGCCACTCCAAAACCATTGTTAACAGTGGCCGGTAAGCCGTTGATAGTCTATCATCTATTGGCTTTAGCCGCAGCTGGAATCCAGGATGTTGTGATTAACACGTGGTATTTAGGAAATCAGATAATTGAATTTATTGGAACTGGTACACGTTTTGGCCTAAATATAAGCTATTCTATCGAAGCACCATTAATGGACACTGGAGGCGGTATTGTAAAGGCTTTGCCAATGTTAGGTCCGGATCCATTTATTGTTGTTAGCGCTGACATTTTTACGAGTTTCCCATTACATACGCTTCCTACTACCCCCGTGGGTTTGGCACACTTAGTTTTAGTAAATAATCCTTCTTACCATTTGACAGGCGATTTTAGTTTAAATAAAGAGCGCGTCACACTTTTAGATTCTAGTAACAGCTTTACTTATGGCAGCATCGGCGTATTTAGGCCTGAGTTTTTTGCAGCTGCTCCAAATGGCCCCTTTCCGTTAAGAGACCTTTTGCGTCAGCATATTGCTGATAATTTAGTAACGGGACAATATTATTCTGGTATCTGGGGTAATATTGGGACACCATCAGAATTAGAACTTGTAAACAACCAATTATGATTATATGGGGAAAAATAGTTGGGGCTATACTTGGTTTTATATTCTTAGGTCCTGTAGGGATCATTCTGGGTTTGGTATTTGGCCAGGTATTTGATAATGGTCTGCGAAGTATACTAAGAGCACCAAGACACACAGCCAACGCACAAGCAGTTTTTTTTAAAACTGTATTTCAGACTATGGGATATTTAGCAAAAGCTGATGGGGTTGTTTCCGAACGTGAAATATACGTGGTACGGCAAATCATGCTTAATGACTTTAAGCTAGACAAAAAACAAATGTTAATGGCAATTGGGTATTTTAACGAGGGTAAAAAACCTAATTTTAATATTGCCGATTCTCTGAATAAATTTAGAATAATTTGTGGTGGTTATACGGATTTAAGAAAATTTTTTCTGGAGTTATTGGTAAAAGCGTCTTTAGCAGATCGCGTATTACGTGACTCGCAGCGTGGTAGGTTATTGTTTATTTGTGGGGCCTTAGGTATCCAAGATTCAGAGCTAGAATATCAACTTCGTATTTACGGATATTCAACCGAATATACTACAAAAAATAAAAGCTATAATAATAAATATAGTTATAGAGCCCCTGAAAATAGTGAGCTAACAGCTGCGTACAACTTACTTGGGGTGAAAGCAACTGATAATCTTAAGACTATCAAAACTGCATATAGGCGTTTGATGAGTAAATATCACCCAGACAAGTTAGTCTCTAAAGGATTGCCACCAGAAATGATAGATGTTGCAAAGGTAAAAACGCAACAAATTGCGGCTGCATATGATTTAGTAGTACGGAGTCGCGAATGATTCGGCGTGCGATATACTATATAATTTGTGTGATATTATTAAGTTTTATTGGAATTGCTAATGCCAGAGATTGTTTATCTGTTGGTGCAGGAGATGGTACCAGAGGAGTGCGTGGCTACAGAGCTAGTTGGGAGCATGCGTGGCCTACGTTAACTAGTAATAAGAACCAAAGATTCACTGGTTATTGGGATCTTGCATATACAGATGTGACTAGTAATGAAACGTTTGATGAACCAAGTAACGATCACGCCGTAATTATTTCAGCATCTCCAGTGCTGCGTATTCCCTTCAAATTATTTGTTCCTGCATACATCGATGCTGGAATTGGCATAGCACATTTGTCGAATAAATTAATTGCAAACCGAGATTTAGGTAGCATTTGGGTATTTGAAGATCGATTAGGGGTTGGCACGCTTTTAGGAGCCAAACAGAGTTTAGAAATTGGGTATAGATTTTTGCATTATTCTAATGCATATTTAGCACAAAAAAATCAGGGTTTAAATTTACATTTAATGATCATAGGATATTGGTTTAATTAATGAAACAGTCTATAGTAATTGCGCCTTCAATTTTATCAGCGAATTTAGCTTGTCTTGGTGAGGATTCCCGTGCAGTCTTAGCGGCAGGCGCTGATTGGATTCACTTTGATGTTATGGATAATCATTATGTTCCAAACTTAACCTTTGGACCAGATGTTTGTAGAGCTTTGCGTGATTACGGCATAACTGCACCAATAGATGTGCATTTGATGGTTACTCCTGTAGACGGTATTGTCATGCCTTTTGCTAAAGCTGGAGCTACATACATTAGCTTTCATCCTGATGCAACAGCAAGCTTTGATGCCACTATAGACTTAATAAAAAGCGTCAATTGTAAAGTTGGAATAGTACTTAATCCAGATGTATCGTTGGATATATTAGAATTTTTAGAAAATAAAATAGATCTTTTGTTGCTTATGTCTGTAAATCCAGGCTTTGGTGGACAAAAGTTTATGCCGCATGTATTAGAAAAGGCTCGTGCCGCAAGGCAGATTTTGGATCGTTGGGATGTGCCGGTAAGATTACAGATTGACGGTGGTGTTAATCTAGGTAATATTGGTGCTATAGCGATGGCAGGCGTAGATACTTTTGTGGCCGGGGTAATTTTTAGACATAAAGCCTCAGAATATGCAACGGTGATCTCTGAACTTAAAAATGTGATCAACAATAGTAATGGTAATTAAAATGGAAGATTTTTTATTATTAGAGGCGCAATTAAGTTCTGAAGAGCGTTTGATTCAGGATAGTGTGCGTAAATTTGTGCGCGAATCAGTCATACCAAAGATGCCTAATGCTTACGAACAAGCACACTTTCCGCGTGAATTTATCCAGCAAGCTGCTGCTTTAGGTTTATTTGGTATGACTTTGCCATTAGAATATGGTGGCGCAGCTGCGAGTTATTTAGCGTATGGTTTAGTATGCCAAGAGTTGGAGTACGGTGATAGCGGGCTACGTAGTTTTATTTCTGTGCAAAACTCTTTATGTATGTATCCGATATTAAAATTCGGATCTGAGCAACAAAAACAGCACTGGCTGCCAAAAATGGTTAAGGGTGAAGTTATTGGCTGTTTTGGGTTAACCGAACCAGATTCAGGCTCTGATCCGGCGAGCATGCGTACCACTGCAACTAAAGTTACAGGTGGTTGGCAATTAAACGGCAGTAAAATGTGGATTACCAATGCTCCTATTGCAGACTTGGCGATAATTTGGGCTAAAACTGCTACCGGAATTCAAGGTTTTTTAGTAGAAAAAAATTGTGCTGGATTCTCAACCGTTGCAATTGAACACAAAATGTCATTACGTGCCTCTATAACTGGTGAAATTATATTACAGAATTGTGTAGTGCCAGATACGCATATTTTGCCTGGAACTAGCAAAGGCTTAGCGGCAGCCCTGGACTGTTTAACGCAAGCGCGTTACGGGATAGCGTGGGGTGCTATAGGAGCGGCGATGGCATGTTACGATATAGCATTAGAATACTGTAAAATTAGAAAACAATTCGGAAAAAGTTTAACTAGTTTCCAAATGATTCAAAAAGATTTAGTAGATATGTTTACTGAGATTGTAAAAGCACAATGTTTGAATTTACAGATCGGAAAATTACGTGATATAGATAAAAGTAATTATGCAATGATCTCGATGGCAAAAATGAACTCATGTAAGCAAGCATTGTCTATAGCGCGTAAAGCCAGAAATTTATTAGGCGCAAATGGTATTACTTTGGATTATCATGTAATTAGGCATATGCAAAATTTAGAATCTGTATTTACTTACGAGGGTACTGATAATATTCATCATCTAATTTTAGGTAAATACTTAACTGGTGTTAGTGCTTTTGAATAGTAAAATTGGTATATTATTAATAAACTTGGGAACACCAGATACTCCGGCTGTTGCAGATGTACGTAAATATTTAAATGAATTTTTGTCTGATCCGCGTGTTATAGAGTTGCCATTAATATTAAGATGGTTATTATTAAAAGTAATTATTTTACCATTTCGTTCTAAAAAATCTGCGGCAGCATATAATGCAATTTGGCAAGACGGTGGATCGCCGTTACTTATAAATTCTATTGCCATGAAAACGCAACTTCAAATATTGTTAGGTAGTCAATATAAAGTTGCACTGGGTATGCGTTATGGTTCGCCAAATATTGCGTCTGCTATTACTGAACTAGAACGCGAGGGTCTAACACAAATTTCTATAGTACCGTTATTTCCGCAATATGCTTCTGCAGTTTCAGGTTCTGCATTACAAGAAGCTATACAAATTTATGCTAAAAACAAAATTATAACGCCGTTTAAAATTATTAGTGAATTTTTTGATCATCCTGAATATATTAAATCTCTGGCTAATTCTATACAACCGTATTTACATGATAATCATGAATTTTTGTTAATGAGTTACCATGGGTTACCGGAACATCAGTTAATAAATCCTGGCATAAGTTGCTATCGTACCAAATGTTTGCAAACATCAAATTTACTTGCCACAGCATTAGGGTTACCGGCAACAAAATGGGGCGCAAGCTTTCAATCACGTTTAGGAAAGTTACCCTGGATCAAACCTTATACTGATGAAGTATTAATAGAATTGCGTGAACGTGGTATAAATAATTTATTGGTGTGTTGCCCATCCTTTACTGTAGATTGTTTAGAGACATTAGAAGAAATTGGCATTAGGGCAAAGAAACAATGGCAACAACTCGGGGGGGCAAAACTTGAGCTAATTCCTTGTTTAAATGATCACCCTGATTGGATCAACGCCTTAAAGATTATTGCTTTGCACTAACCGTGATTTGATACTCAGAAAATCTGCCATCCCTAAATATAATAAATGGATATACTTTTCCAGGATTGAGTTTGGTTATCAGATTAATAGCTGGTAAAACATCTTGCGCATCCGCATTGTTAATTTTAGCGATAATATCACCAGGTAATATTCCAGCGGTTTGCGAAGGGCTGTTTCTGATAGTATCCTGAACATATACGCCGAAGGAATCTGGATATTTTAAATGTTGTTTAATATTTTGAGTTAGATCTGTTAGTTGCGCTCCAATCCAGCCGTTTTGAGATTCTGCGTTATTATTAGCGATATATTGCTGGTAAGAATTATCATAATTAAATGGCTTCATATAGTAAATATAATATATGCTTGCTATTGCTAGCAACAACAATACAATAATAGTAATTATGATAACTTTAATTGCTGTGGGCTTCATCATTTTAAATTCCTGTTTATTTTATTATAGCAGTGACAATATATTTAAGTTGCTATTTCAATAGTATTTCGTCCTTTTTCCTTAGAGCGATATAAGGCTTGATCTGCTGCAGCGAGTAACGCTACTAAATCTTGAAAGCGATTAATATTTGCAATCCCTGCGCTGAATGTAACTTTGAATTCTTTATTATCAGCGTGCTGTAAACGTTGTGCAAAAGCTTCTCGTAATGCGTTTAGGGCACGCAGTGCATTATCTGCATTAGTATATGGAAAAATTATTGTAAACTCTTCCCCGCCCGATCTTGTAACAATGTCGCTTTTTCTTACTCTAGATAATAAAAATTCTGAAAAGTTGCGTAAAATTTGATCGCCTATTAAATGCCCATATACATCATTTATTTGCTTGAAATAATCTAAATCGATTAGAGCTATTGAAAAATCTAAATTGTAACGCACACATGATTCTAATAAGTTTGAGACCTGATCTTTAATTTTATTAAACAGTAATAATCCAGTTAATCCATCAGTATAAATCAAGCGCTTTGTTTGTCTGGAACGTTGAATTCTATTCATGATGGTGTCAATTAAATGATGCGGCTTGAATGGTTTAAGAATAAAATCATCAGCGCCAACGCTGTGCATTTTGAATTGTTTATTAAAATCAGTTTCGCTGGACATAATCACTATTGGAATAGCCGAGAAATTTTGGTGTTGTCGTATTACACTAGCTATTTCAAATCCGTCTACGTTGGGCATATACATGTCAAGTAAAATTACATCCGGATCGAAATTGACAATTGATTCTAATATATTTTCATGGGTGTATAAACATGATACGTTAATACCTGCATGTTCTAAAATAGTGCTACAAAAAGACGCAGAAATTTTATCATCATCAATAATTAATACTTTAAATGCTCTGTTTTTTTGAAATGGAACAATAATATCAACTAAATTTTTAAGTTCGCCAAGATTAAAATTTTTGCTTAGAAATGCCGCACCATCACTTCTAACTGCTTTTAATCTTGAATTCATGCCATCTCTGGCAGACATAAAAACAATCGGGACTGAAATATCTTCTGCATCGCGTATTGCTTTAATCATATTTGTGCCAACATTGGTCTGGCCATTAAATATTATATCCATAAAAATTGCTTGAGGCTGATGTATCTGAATACTGTTAGCCAGTTCGTTTAACTCGTTTATAGATCTAGTACGATAACCCAAATGTTCTAATTGTAATGCTAATGTATTACAGAAAATTGTATCATCGTCTACGATTAGTATCAGTGGCGATTTTGAGTTTATATCATGGCTTCTAACATTTTTATTTTCTTTATGTGTCTGGATTTGCTTGCAAATATCATTTATGCAGTCACCAAGATTCGTAATTAGAGTTTTAAGCGTTTTTTGATTTTTTATTGAAGGGTTTATGTTAGCTTCTCGTAATTCTGCAATAAAATCTTCCGTTTTTGCTGCTATGTCATTGAGTGTTGTGAAACTATTGACGACACTAAATCCGCGTAAATTATGTATTTCAAACATTAATGTTTGGGCTGTTTCTTGATTCCATTCTTCAGTCATGAGTTGTTTGGTTCGCCCACGTATCGTTTCAAGTCTGATTGGCAAAGATTCAATAAAGTGATCTCGGATTTCTTCTATCTTTTCACTTAGCGTTTTGCTCATAGGTCAATTGCCCCGATATTAAGCTCCGAACTGTCTATTAAGTATAGGGTTTAAGTTTGCCAAATACATTACAAGAATAGAAAAACATCGATTTTGTTGCAAAGTTAGCTATAATAGGTCGGTTGATACATTATTTAAGAGAGAGAGTAATAGTGGCAGAAGTGCGCGTCTATGTTGAAGTAAAGGTCTCATCACAGGACTTACCCTTAAGTTGTCCCCTGCCAAATATGACATTGTGGAGTATGCATCCAAAAGTTTATTTAGCAGTGAATGAGTCTAATCAATCTACATGCCCGTATTGCTCTACCCACTATATAGTAACAAATGATTAAAAAAATTCTAATTATTGGACCGTCCTGGGTTGGTGACATGATAATGGCGCAAACCTTATTTAAATTAATTAAACAATCTGATCCTAATAGTCAAATTGATGTATTGGCGCCTGATTGGAGCTTACCGGTACTGCAGCGTATGCCAGAGGTAAACACTATTATTGCTATGCCAGTGCGGCATGGTGAATTTGGTTTATTACAACGCATCGCTATCGCGCGGACATTACGTAAGCAAAACTACACGCAAGCTATTGTTTTAGCCAATAGCTGGAAATCAGCTTTAATACCTTTTCTAGCAAAGATCCCGATACGTAGTGGATGGTTAGGGGAAATGCGCTGGGGCTTGTTAAATGATGTACGTTACCTAGACAAGAAATCATTACCTAAAATGGTGCAACGTTATGCAGCATTAGGATTAGGTTCCAGACATGCATTACCAAGTGTGTTGCCGACGCCAAAATTATTAGCAGCAGCAGATTCTGTTACAACGGTGCTAAATAAATTTGCACTAGACACTGCAAAGCCGATCCTTGCTTTGTGTCCTGGTGCAGCCTATGGCCCAGCAAAAAGATGGCCAATGGAGTATTTTGCGCAAATTGCAAAACAAAAGATTGCCGCTGGGTGGCAAGTATGGTTTTTTGGTTCTAATCAAGATAGTTTAGTAATAGATAATATACGTGGGCAAATATTAGAAACGACAATTAGCTTTGCAGCAAAAATAGATTTATTAGAGACAATTGATCTTTTATCCGTAGTCAATGCTGTCGTAACTAACGATTCAGGTTTGTTGCATATGGCAGCGAGTTTGGATAAGCCGTTGGTAGCTATTTATGGATCTACCAGTGCAGAATTTACCCCGCCATTGGGGCCCAAATCTAAAATAGTACAAGAAGATCTACCCTGCAGGCCTTGCTTTAAGCGTGAATGTCCATTGCGGCATTTAAATTGCATGTATTTAATTAAACCCGAGCGTGTATTATCCGCCATAGATGAATTAGAGGCTCAGTAATGCGGGTATTATTAGTAAAGCTATCTTCTATGGGTGATGTGATTCATACGCTGCCAGCGATTACAGACGCAGTGCGTGAAATTCCTGGCATAAAATTTACTTGGATAATTGAAGAGGCTTTTCAAGAAATAGCATCTTGGCATCCTGCCGTAGAAAAAGTAATTCCCATTGCATTACGCAAGCGTAACTTTAGACAAGTTAAAAATGCCATACGTGAACTAAGAACACAGCAATTTGATTTAGTATTAGACGCACAAGGCTTAATTAAAAGTGCAATTATAACTAGATTAGCGCGTGCCAAGAACCGGGCCGGTGGCGATTGGGGTACCTGTCGTGAAGCTGTAGCAAGTTTATTTTATAATCGCAAATTTAATGTTGCCAAAGACCAACATGCGGTAAGACGCTTAAGACAATTATTTGCCAAGACCTTTGGGTATGCTGTTCCCGTAGGGCCAATTTCTTATGGTGTAAATATTCCTGAATGCGAGATGCCAAACATAGCTAACAATACAAACCCATATTTAGTATTCTTACATGGCACAACTTGGGATAGTAAACATTGGCCTGACGAGTACTGGGTCGTATTAGCTGATTTAGTGGCGGCACAAGGCTTACAAGTACAAGTAACTTGGGCGACGCAACAGCAAAAAGCTCGTGCACAAATGTTGGCGGACAAATGCCACAATGTAACTATGCTGCCGCATCTAACTATTAACCAAGCTGCTGTAGTATTGTCGCGTGCGCATGGTGTGGTAGCTGTAGATACTGGTTTTGCACATTTATCTGCAGCTTTAGATAAGCCCATGGTGGCGATCTATGGTGCTACTGATGTCATCAAAGCCGGTACCGTGGGGAATAAGAATATAAACCTAGCATCTAAATTTAGCTGTGCGCCGTGTGGGCAGCGTGTTTGCACTTATTCTGGGGTTAGATCGGTAAACCCACCATGTTATCAAGAAATTTTGCCACAGTTAGTTTGGCAAAAATTGACTGGGTTGTTAACGCTGGTGGTATAAGTATAACTTAAGGCCAAGACTCCTACACCTTTGGGTTTTTAACTTTGAACATTTTTTTGTCAGCTAATGACTTAAAACCACTTGCTCCACCGTCGCGCTTTCTGTCCAATCGGAGTGCCTAACGGCACGCTATTTTATTTTGAGCAAAGCATTGCTGTAGAACTAATAAAAAGTCCTGTTTTAAATTGCATATATTAACGTTTTGCGTCAGGTGACCGCGCTTTGCAACGCAGTTTCTCCTTTAAAAATGATCGGGTGCTGCTCTCTGCGTGTTATTTTTGTGCCGGTTATGCGACGCCGGTTAAGCCACAGCCATTGCTGGCTGTCGCTCACCTAAGAACCGAGCGTGAGAGTTTCCAACTCACTCGGCTCAAGCCTTTATAAGGCTGCCATTGGCAACCCGTGCTTTTCCAACCTTGGGGCTAAACAGATTCCACCAACATAACCACCAGCTCGGAGCAGTTGTTGAGCCAGTTACGATCTTGCGCTTGGCAATTAGCTCGTCATAATATTTATGATAAACTGCATCGTAAGGTGTAGCATCTGCTCTAATTTTGATGTGACGCTTGATGGTAACCTTCTTTGCTTCAACAAGATCGACATTGACGGTTTCACCGTCTTCATCTTTTGTTTTTGCAAAGAATATCCACTTACGAAGTTCAGAGCTGCGGAAGTATTTGCTTCGTACCCAACGTTTCCCTTTGTTTGGGTGACGTCTGACCGCCCAGCTCCATATCGCTTCGAAGATTTTATGATCTACATAGCTGAAGGTTTCCTTAGAACAGACATGCCTATAGTAGTTTGACCAGCCGCGAATTTTTGGATTCAGCATCCTAATCAAGTTTTCCGTTTTGCATGTCTTGTTACTCTTGATTATATCTCGTATGTCGGCAAGAAATCTTTTAACGTTGCTTTTGGCAGGTTGAATGATTAATTTGCCGTTGTACTTACGTACATTCATGCCAAGAAAATCAAATCCTTCATCTATGTGAGTGATTTTAGTTTTCCCTGGATGCAGAGATAAACCTCGTTCACTCAAGAAGGCTTCTACTACTGGTTTAACCTTATTTTCCAATACTTCAGAGGTAGCACCCGTGATAATAAAATCGTCCGCATAAATGCAGACATTTACTTTATCCTGTTGCTCGGTTGCAGACTTAACCGCATTTTCCAAGCCGCTTAGCGCTACTATCAGAGTAGTTGGTGAAATAATACCACCTTGGGCTGCCCCGACGGTTGTAGCGTGAAGTTTTCCTTTCTCAATATATCCAGCATTTAACCATTTCCTAAGAATACCCCTATCCATTAGAGTATTATCTTCCAACCATTTGTGAGAAATGTTGTCGAAGCAAGCACGGATGTCACCCTCTAAAATGTATTGTGCTGATGCTTTACGACTGAGCGCGTTGAAGCACCGCTCGATAGCATCGGCTGTTGATCTTAGTGGTCTAAATCCGTAGGAATTCTTATCCGCAGTTATTTGTGTCCTTCCGGCAGCTGTGCGTAGAATAATAAAACTTGCCTACAGCGACATTATTTAGTTGTGAGTCACATCCTAGCAGAAGTTACCGATTACAATAACCCCTGATCTTGTGCGATTTTTTTATTTTGCATAGCCTTATGTAATAATGATATAACTTTCTGTTTCATCTCAGGGTCCATATCGATCTTATCAAGTTCTAAAATAGCTTGATCAGTTTTCCCCTGAGTCATGCTTCGCATGAACTTTAACATTTTAATAAGTTTAATTTTTTCAGAAATAAATTTGCGCATTGCCCAATCCTAGTTAGTGTTGCAGGCATGCTACAGTCACCATCGTAAATTATCAACAAATATTTTAAAAAAGTCTTTCAAGGCACTTGCAATTTTTAAAAAACAGATCATGATGGTGCTGCACGTAAATTATCTTAGGTAAAGCAACAATGAGCAAAAGGAAGCAACCGCCTCCAATTGAGACTAAAACCGAAGCAGAGTTGGCGTATATTATAAATTATATTAAAAATAGCACACTGCCTGAGTTTATAAAGAACTTTATATTAGTAGCGATTGAAAATGCATTGTGGTTTCCATATATATTGCAGCAAAAAAGTACATCGCTGAAGCGTTTAAAGTTTATGTTGTTTGGTACAAGCTACCGTTCTGGTTATAGAACTAAATCTGAAAAGCCATTGGATAATGCTGTAACCAAAAACCCAGATCCCATAGTGACCGCTGATGACTCTAATATTGATACTAAACTCACACTAGGCATTACCGCTAAAAATCAAACCATAGATTTTATAAATACTAATATTGCCAGCAATACTAAAGATATTGAGGCACTTGCTAACAAGTTAAATGGAGATGAAAGCGCAGATTCCAATATAAATGTAACATCATTAGGACATGGCCGAATGGCACATACAGTTTATAAAGATTTTGTAGAATATTACTTAAATATTGAAGGTTTAAAGTCCGGTGATTCATGCCCATTGGATTGCGGTGGTAAAGTTTATGAATTTAACCCACAAATGCCGAAAACATTATTGCGAATCGTGGGGCAAAAAATAGCTGAGGTTCGTAAAGTTAAAGTGCAAAGATTGAGGTGCAATTTATGTGGCTATTTAATACAGGCAGCAATTCCAGATTGGGTTGGGACCGAAAAATATGATGCTGCATTTAAGGCATGGCTGGTGTTACAAAAGTATCGAGTTGCTGTACCATTTTATAGGCAAGAAAAATTTCAAAGTTTATTAGGTTTTCCATTGCCTGATGCAACTCAATGGGATTTGGTTGAACAGGTTGCTGGAAATTGTTATATAATTTTTGATGTGCTAACTATGTTGGCTGCTAACAGTGATCTTTTATATAAAGATGATACTAGGGTTATAATCCAAGAAATCATTAAACATATTCAGAGCAATCCTGATATTAAACGCACCGGCATGTACACAACAGGTGTGATGGCAGAGCATGATAGTTACAAAATAGCTTTGTTTTTTAATGGCGCCAAGCATGCGGGTGAAAATGTAACTTCATTATTAGAAAAACGTCAAAAGAATAAACCTCCAATTATTCAAATGTGCGATGCTTTAAGTGCTAATATTTCTAAAAATATTGCTGATATAGTTTGCAATTGCTTAAGCCATGGGTTTCGAAAATTTGATGAGATCGTTGATGATTTCCCAACACCATGTGTCACTATTATGAAACTGCTTAGTGTGGTATATGAAACCGATGCCAAGACAGTAGGTATGGCTAAACAAGAGAGGCTGGAGTATCATCAACAACACAGCAAACCAGCAATGAAATTATTAGCACGCTATATGCAAGCGTTATTTGATGAAAAATTAGTTGAGCCAAACAGTGAGCTTGGCAAAGCCATAAAATATATGCAAAATCATTGGCATAAACTCACACGATTTTTAACGGTAGCTGGCGCTCCTGTGTGCAACAATGTTATTGAGCGTGCTTTAAAAGTAGCAATTATGAATAGAAAAAATGCCATGTTTTACCGTACTAGTTACAGTGCACAAATTGGTGGCATGCATACTAGCATTATTTATACTTGCGAATTGAATAATGTAAACCCATATGATTATTTGATTGCATTACAAGTTAATGCAACAGCAGTAAGCTATAATCCACGGCAGTGGTTACCGTGGAATTATAAACAGAATTTTATTCATCCAAATGTGGAAGCTTCCGCCAATCAACAGGAATTTGCGCCTGATCTGGGTGTCCCTGCTGCAGTATTATCAGCAGCTCAACAGCACGCAAGGCATTAGCCTGCTCTAAATTTATTGGCCACCACGCAAGCTTGCCAGTGGAGAATCTTTTTTGGCATAGCCAAAAGCCATTGCCATCATAGATTAAAAGTTTGATACTGGTGCCGCGTGTGTTACGAAAGGCAAACAAATGGCCGTCAAATGGCTCACCATTAAGTTCGCGTCGACATAATGCCACAAGGCCATCTATGCCCTTACGAAAATCTACTGGTGATACCGCTATCATCAGGCGATGTTGTGGTGTTATCTGTAACATATTATTATTCCATAAAAGACTTAACTAGTACTGTAAATTGCTCTGTTGTTGGGGCAGCTATGCTAAGCTTTACCCCGTTGTGACGCTCAATTGTTATTACAGAGGTTGATTGTGTTGTGGTAATTATTGGCGCAAGCGATGCTTTGACAAACTTTGTGTTTTTAAATTTATTTAATGGTTGTTTTTGTTGAAAATAATCAGGAAATCTCTTTTTTAATTGTGATGTACTCACTCCAAGTCCTTTAGTCACAGCGGATCTGTTATAATTTGGATTAGATAAAATTTGATCTACTACCTTCCATAGCGCCTCTGGGATATGCTCCCCGCCAGGTTTGTTTGACCGCCAGACTTTAAATTGTTCCTTAGCTTCACTAATTGTTACTGGTTGACTCATAATATTATTTACCTCATGCAAATTAAAACATGAGATCAATATAAATTTTAAGATGGGTTTATTCTACGCACAGCTGCCGGAAGGACACACTGAGCGCGTTGAAGCACCGCTCGATAGCATCGGCTGTTGATCTTAGTGGTCTAAATCCGTAGGAATTCTTATCCGCAGTTATTTCCGCTATGGGCTCAAGTGACAACAAGTGTAAAGCCTGTTGTGCTCGGCATTCCATAGCTGGTATTGATAGCGGCCTAAGTTTCCCATTATGCTTTTTAGGTATGTATATTCGCTTGAGCGGTTTGGTTTTGTACCCTTTGCGCTTAAGCGATAACGCTGCATTCATCTTCTTAGTTGACGTATCCCATATTATCCCGTCAACACCTGGAGTTTTAGCACCTTTGTTGGTCGTAACTCGTTGGACTGCAAGTACCTTTGCATAAAACGAGTTGGTTAGAATTCGCTGTAAAGATTTAACTCTACCGCGTTTCCCTTCACGAAAAGCCTTCGCAATACGCATTTGCAGCATACGAACATGTGCAACAGCTTTCTTCCAATCAATGGATTTCCAGTCTGCTTGTAATGTTGAAGGGGCACCAGTCAGTGGTATAGCCATTGCCGTCATTTGCGTTCCTCCATAATGTATGTCCTCAAATTATCTTGCGATTAAAGACCAGTCGAACGTCTGCTCACTTTCGTGACTGGTAACATTTAAACCAGTATCCACTTCATTACAAAGTAGCGTTCGCTTATTTCGACATCCCAATCCTACAATGCCATAGGCAAATCTCACGATTTGCTGTCCTGGAATATAAACCCCAGGAACATTATAGGGTTTCCACGTTCCGCCACAAAGAGTACGTTGGGTTAGGCACTTACAGTAGAACGAGAAGGTTTGTTAGCCACGGAGATGCACACTCGGATCATCCCCTACCTTCTTATGCTGTTTTAGCTTGAGTGTATCAATCGCTTTCACTCATTGGTAATAACATTCTCTAAGTAAGTTCACATATGTTTGCCGTACCAACTACCTAGTACTTACCCAGCTATGCGATTGCCAGGAGGTTGCGCCTCTTGCGATTTGCACCCCGCATTATTACTAATGCTTCGTTACATTGTCGGGATCGCTCTTGATTCAGACCCCTAGGTTCGCCCAGTGGCATGGGCGGTCTTCTACTACTACTAATTGGGAGTGAAGACAACTCCTTATGGCGACTTCGTGTCGCAGCAAGTGGATTACCTCTTGGTTTTGGTGTGGATGCAGGGGTACCAATGTTGCTAGTTATTCTTGCAAATGATTTTTGTACCTGCCGCGCTGACTTTACTGTTGCATTATTTTTCATTTGCGGCAAATATTTCTCCCAAGGAGCTGGCAAATTATTTGCTAACTCGCGGGCCATATGGTGATGTTACACTCTCTCTATGTGTTTTAGCAAATTAGTTTGAAAGGTTAATACCTTAAATTAATTCAAAGTTGAACACGTACAGGCAAGGTAATGTAATTAAGTCACTATCCGATAAAAGGAGCCTGATATACTTACAACAATTATCGAGGCAATCAACGCTAACAGGAAATAGTACTGGCTGCTTGTTATGCGATAATCAGGCTATACCATTTGGCTAATTGGAGCGCTAACCAATACGCCATCACACATTAACCATGAATTGCTTATTAAATAAGAGCAGAAGTGTTGAAACCCAACATAAATAGCAGTATTATCATAGGTCTATAAATAAAAATCAAAATAGCTATTTTAAAAAATTAAATATTTGTAAAGACCAGCAGATGAATTAAAGGGCAATATATTTTATTTAGGTGTAATTAATATTAAAAAATTGGTTTGGGTATATATGATGATGAATTCAGATTATCGGTTTATTTTTGGTGCTACACGATGAGCGGGCTTTTTTTTGGTGGGAAAGGTGGGAAAACACCATTAAAGCGTAAAAATACCAGAAGCAACCTATTGGACGCTTTCAGAAATGGTATGTACCCATACAGCCCAAAAGAAGCTGCTATGCCTATTGATAGCCCTGATTCTAGCATTATTGACATGTTTTCTAAACTTACAGCTCAATGGCTAGAAACTGCAAATACCAAATATGACAAAAGAAGTAGAGAGAAGCCAGAAGGGTTATATTATCCTGAAGATTATTCGACCAAATTTGGAAGTGGAAAAAATGCCCAGAGTTTGCAAGGTATTGCACCTCCAGAATTTTGGAATTTAGCTAATAGCAATATTTTCATTTTAAGGGCTGGTAAAAGCGCTGCTGCGGCACTGAATGCTTTTGGCAAAGGCCCTACTATTGCTGAATGCGCTACAACTATTCAATGGGCTATGTTTAAAGCTTTAGAAGAAATATTAGGAACTAAAATATTTGATGCTACGTTTTCTAGTGGGGAAACAGGCAAATTTTTTATCTCTGCAAATTTGTTTGCACCTGTTGATACCTCTATAGGTATTGAAACGAATTCATTTGAAGAAAGGCTAAGAAAAGGAAATCCAATTTACGAACTATTTGAGCCTAGTCACAACGATGCTGGCAGAGTACCACTTTCTGAAAATGACATAAATGTTGGAGATATTGTTTACATCAAAGGTGTTCCAGAATATAAGCTAAAACATCTTTCTGGTTCTGAACCTGGCTGGAATGTCATATGCGTAGGAATAAATGCTAATGGTGATAAGCTATACAATGGATTTGGCCCAGATAGCTTTTCAATACCGAAAACTTATAAAAAAATAAGGCAAGTTTTAATCGCTGGCTATAATAAAGATCAAACAGAAGATACCAAAAGTATTGTTAAAATGCTAAGCGAATCAGGCGATCCTATTAAGATAAAAAAAGCCACTGTAGTTTCATATAGAGCAAAAGATCAAAAAGATGAAATTTTTGGTTTGCAATTTAGACTTAGACTAAACCCAACCGTGCTTAAGAAGCTTGTGGAATCCAAAAATGAACAAAATAAAAGGCCATTTGGCTATATATCTGCAACACCAAAAGCAGTCACAGGTTCATTCCCAATAACTGGTGAAATCACGCAATTAGCGACTATTCAAAAGGAAAATCAAGCAAGTGCATTTGCAACTTTCAAAACTTCAGGAGACGAGATCAAAACGAAAATGTTTGATCATGCAACAGAATTTGCAAAGCTTGTTGTAGGGCGAACACCTTCCACCCCCCTTGGACTAATTTTATGTGGCAACCCAGGTATAGGTAAATCACATTTATGCATTGCTGCAGCAAATGAGGCTAAGGCTAATGGCTGCAGAGTGCTATACGTAGATCAAAAATATATTAGTAAATTATATGATGATAAAATAATGGAACTTATGGAAAGCGGCGTGTCATCTTACGAGGAGCAAGATAAAATAACTCGCGACATGTTCACTAAGCTTTTAACGCCTAAAGCAACCAGCAGTCAGCAGTCAGGTTACGGTCTAGTTATTTTCGACGATTACAATGTTGAATTGAGTGCAGATGGCGCAAAGCATTTTGTCAAAGCATTAATGGAGCATGTTTTTAAAAACAACACTGCATTTATGATTAACTCCAATCGTGACATACATGTTAAGTCTTTGATTGATGAATATATTCCTTTGTCAGATCCAAGAAATAATTGCATTGCTGTACTAAGGGATTTAAATTTACAAAGCTTAAGAACAGAGTGGTGGAATACATTAAGTGTTGATGCTCTTAGTAACTCACCATTAGCTATCATCAGTACAAATGTTCCATCCAATCAAGGGATTGGGATAATTATCGAAAATAAGGATGTTAAATTAGAAGAAGAGCTGGAAGCGTATAAATTACTAAGTAATAATAAATCCGAAAGAATTAAGATATGTGGGGATCCACATGACAAAATTAATCGACAAAGAATCTCTCCAGAAAACTATTACCTAAAGGATATCGGCCAGTATGATACTTTTTTAATAAAGGCATCTAGTAATGATTCAATTGAAGTAGAACAACTCATAAAGCTTGTAGATCATGCCTATGATGAAGGTAAAAAAATTATTTTATTTACTGATGACTATAAAGCGCTACGTGAAAAATATATGGAAAAATTAAAATTTGATCCCAAGAAGGATCGTTTAAGTTCTATATTTGATAAAATGTTTTTGACCCCAGAACATTATGAATCCCAGCATCGAAGTACAATTCAGCAATCTCAAGTAATCCAAGACACTTCAAATGCAATAAAGCATTCAAGTTTGAACAATTTTTAGTCATCTAAAAACTTAAATTTACTTATCCAAGGCGCTGCGTTTGCCACCCAATTGGAGTGCCTAGCGGCACGCTTTTTTATTTTGCGCAAAGCGTCACCGCAGAACTAATAAAAAATCCTGTTTCTAATTATATATTTAACATTTTGCGTCATGTTGCCGAGCTTTGCAGAGCTAGTTCTCCTTTAAAAATGATTGGACTGGGTATTCTGCGTGTTATTTTCTTACCTGTTTGTCGACCAAGCTGGATACCTCTGGATTTTGGTGCATTTGCAGGTGTGCCAACTGCAGTAGTTATCTTGGCAAATGATTTTTGCACCTGACGCGCAGACTTTATTGAGCTATTATTTTTCATCGCTGTTGGAACTTATCCATTAATAATCTTTCTTTGCCAAATTTAAAATAGTGCTCGATATCGTAACGCTGTTTATATGATTCCCATACTTGTACTGCAGTTAATTTTGTTCGTTGTTCGCCAGTTACCATCAACCACATCGGACGTTTATAAACCTGGTTATTTGCTTCGTCAGTAATAGTGATTTTGACCACAATAAAAGGATATTTGTGCATTGGAATACCATCTTTATCTCGCATAAGGTACGCATACGATGTTATCCGGTGTGCCATGAGTTGACGCGTCTTTTAAATTAAACGCATCGCCATACCATAACTCATGCCCACGCTCACGCCTTTTAGTTACTTTTAATTACTTTCGGCGAGCTTTACGATAAATAACTCTGTTACCTTGCAAACGAGCAATATGAACCAAATTTTTATGCTGTTGAGTGCCATGAATAAACCTAGACTGTTAGGCCCTGTAGTTGTGGTAATATTGCATTAAATTGCTCTATGCCAACATCAATACCATTTGTGTGAGTGGCAACTCGTCTAGTGGATAGAGGTAGCATCCAAGGAATGTTTGCACTCTCGCGTTTTTCTCGGGTAAGAAGCCAACAACACTGTACTGATGCCCAACTGTAATTGGCTTATTACCAGGTACAGTATTTGGCGCATGAACTATGCTTTTATCTTCTAGTGTTTTAGAGTATTTTCTTGGGGATGCAGTGCAATCTAAGACCACTAGATTAAATGGCCTTGTTTCAGTTACGGATGAGCAGTGTGCAATTAAACATTGCTCTATAGCTACGGGTTGTTGTGGATCAACATTAAAATTATTAATAGCATTGCTAATGCTAGCGTAACCGCGCCTAAATGCTGGCTCTAGACTCAACTGCACTACACTCGCAGCATCTTTGTTGCCAGACAAAGCATCGATCAGTTCCATCGTGGCGTCGCCACGGTAAGTAAGACAGGAAAAAATTTTCTCGCGAAAGTTTTGAAATTTGGTTACTATAGATTTAAGCATGGAGTTGTGTCCTTACACATGGTCTAGTAACCCGTTAATTTACACTTCTCTATGCGCTTCAACAATTATTTTATAACCTTTACGCACAAATTATATCAGCCTGCCGCAGGCACTCCTTTTGAATAGATGATAAATAGGCCTGATTAATTTGGAACGATAATTTGAAAGCTTGATACCTAAAAATTGTTCAAAGTTCAATTGGGTTGCTCTTTTTATTATCATAAATAACTTAAATAAAGCTACTGTTACGCCTGAAGGTGGAAATAAAACTGAGGAAATTTTTTTGTCGCAGCAGTTAGGTAATATTGTTGGAACGTTAGACGAAAAATTTAGGAAGCGGTTTAAATTGTTAGCAGAGGGTATTCCAGTATTAAAAGATAGCTTTAATGCTAATAACTATATTACTAGTACTAGATTAAATATTTCTTAGTTTTAGCGAGTAATACTCTGCAAAGTATTCCTAGGATCATGTACCGCACTTAGCTCCAACGCAGCTTTTTTAGCATTATTATGATATTGCGCATAATTATTAATTATTTGCTCTGCGGCTTGCTGAATCGAAGCGTTGTCATAATTATCTAGTGCGATACCAGCTTGGTATTTTTCAGCTGTATCCCCCATCCAGGTATTTTTAACGGTAATAATCGGGCAGCCGGCATAAAATGCATCTAGCGCCACGCCGCTAAATTTATCGCTATAGTCATTTTTGTCATATAATAACAAACATATAGAATTATTGAATAACTTTAAATATTGGCTTTGATCTAATGTTGCTTTATGTAAAATCAAATTATCGCTAGGTATGCTTTGTAATAATTCTAGCGCTTGTTGTGTCGCATCATCATAACGTTGCGAGTTAGGCGCTGAAATTTGAATTTCAAATGTAGTTCTATTTTGCTGTGATCTAAAATGTTGCAGTAAATTAATTACAGTCGGAAAACCTTTGTCGCGGCGCGCTGCTCCAGCATATAAAATTTTACTAAATTTAGCGGTACTATTGCTTGTATCTCGTGGTGTTGAAAAAACTGGGCAGGGCACGGTTTTACATTTATTAAAGCCATTAGCTTTAAAAATATTAGTTAAGCGATCGGTTGGCGTTAAAATTGTAAAATTTGTGGCTGTTAGCGCAATTGCTCGCAATGCAGCTAATTTAGGTCCAGTTTGTTTGAATTGATGAAAATGCAGCACGATTTTTGCGTTGCTTGCAAAATATTTAGTATAAAAAGCTAATATTTTCAGATCCCATAGTTCAGTAGTACTAATGAATATGGTCTCAGGGCGTTTTAATAGTTTTAAATATAAAAATAATTTTTGTAGTTGCCGTGCTGGCCTAAAAAAATACGCCCGTGCGGTGCCGGAGCTATTTTTAAGTAAATCTTTGCCACGCCTATCTAGCCAAATTTGGATGTCAAAATTAAAATCCAAATTAGCATTAATTAAGCTTAAAACATAACCATAACTATGCCCAGTTTGATCATATAACGTAGGCTCAATAAGGTTTAGAATTTGCTTATGCATTTTCTACTGTGCTCACTGTCGCGCGCCCATGCTCATCGGCATAACGAACGATGTCATCTTCACCTAAATAACTACCTGATTGTACTTCGATTACCTCTAGATCTTCAGTACCAAAGTTAGATAATTGATGTTTCACACCTACTGGTATAAAAGTGGATTCGTTCTCGTGTAATATAAAAATTTCTGTAGCGCGGACTATTGTTGCGATGCCCTTTACTACGACCCAATGTTCGCTGCGATATTGATGCGTTTGCAACGACAAGCTTTTGCCAGACTGTACACTAATTAATTTCACCTGAAAACCTGGCCCTTTAGATATGCTATCATACCAACCCCAAGGACGCATGACCCGACGGTGTTCAGTTGCAGAGCAGTGGTTACGAGATTTTAATTCTGCAACTATAAATTTTAAATCTTGGCTTTGATTTTTATTAGCTATTAATATTGCGTCGCTAGTTTCAATAATGGCCAAATCATGCACATTTAGAGTCGTTACTAGCCTATTTCGCGAGTCGATTAAGCAATTACTGCTATTATAGGTTACAACATCGCCAGAGATACAATTACCCATATTATCTTTTACTGCTTGCTCCCACACTGCCTGCCAATTTCCTATATCACTCCAAAGATTTTCTAACATAAAAACTTTAGATTTTTTGGTATGTTCCATCACGGCATAGTCTATGGATAAAGACTGACATTGTTTATATTTAGGCAAGTTCGGGCGAATAAAATCTAAGTCTTGTTTACACTCATTCACAATGTATTCACAATCAGCTGCAATACTTGGCTGATAAGCCGCTAATTCTTCTAAAAATGTTGTTGCTGTAAACATGAATATGCCGCTGTTCCATAAGTATGCCGGATTATTCATGAATATTTGTGCTTCAGCTAAATTCGGTTTTTCTATAAAACGTATAACAGTATGATTTTCGCCGGCTTCTATATAGCCGTAGCCAGTTTCAGGTCTTGTAATTTTAATTCCGAATGTCACTAACGCTAATTGGGTCGCAGCAAACGCAGCTTGTTCTACGGTGGAAATAAATAACGTAGGGTCTTGAATTAAATGATCGGCTGGTAAAACTAGTAATATAGCGTGCGGATGATGTATTTGTGCCCATTGTGCGGCTAGTGCAATAGCCGGCGCGGTATTTTTGGCATGCGGCTCTAAAATTATGCCACTACAAGTACGATTAACTTGGCGCAATTGCTCGGCAACAATAAAGCGATATTCTTCATGACAGACAATTAATGGTGCTAAAAATTTGGAATCTGTGGGCAGGCGTTGTATAGTTGTTTGAAATAAACTATGCTCTGCGCCTAACAGCGTGAGAAATTGTTTAGGGTATGCGGTCCGTGATAATGGCCATAGGCGCTCTCCTGAACCACCAGCTAAAATTACGGGTAAAATCATGGTGTTATCCGTGTTACTTAAACCGTTGCAAAATATTAACTTGGAGTTTAACCGTATCGTGCTAGTAACTGCAAATTTGGATAAGATATGACAGCTAACAAAGATTTAACTAACGTAAATTTCTCGGCAGCAAAGATTCTCGTGGTTGGCGATGTCATGCTTGATAAATATTGGCATGGTTCGGCCTCACGTATTTCCCCCGAGGCACCAGTACCGGTGGTAAAGGTCAATAACATTGATCATCGTTTGGGCGGTGCGGCTAATGTGGCAAAAAACCTGGTTGCGTTAGGATGCCAAGTAACATTGCTAGGTGCTATTGGTAATGACGATGCTGGCAAAATAATTTTAGATTTATTGCAAATTCAGCGGGTATCTCACCAACTGCTAACATTCAAAAACTTTTCGACGACAACTAAATTACGTGTCTTATGTAAACATCAACAAATGATCCGTTTAGATCATGAAGATGAATTAGAAACTATAGATCTAGAAAACCTCAAGGGCATATATGATCTATTTGCTTCTGAAATTTCCAATTTTGATACGCTTGTATTATCCGATTATGCAAAAGGCGTGCTGTATAATCCGCGACCATATATAGAAGTAGCAAATGCTTTTGGTGTCACGGTAGTTATTGATCCTAAAAGTACCGATTTTAGCTTATATCGTGGGGCTGCAATTGTAAAACCTAACTTAACAGAATTTGAAAAAATCGTCGGAAAGTCTGCTACATTAGAAATTATGGTTGAGAAAGCGCGTGATTTATTAAATCAGCACGGGATTGGTTGTTTAATTATTACTCGCGGTGGTGATGGTATTACTGTTGTGCCGGCTACCGGCGCTGCAACACATCTACCGGCGCTCAGTAATGAAGTATATGATGTTACAGGTGCTGGCGATACTGTTTTAGCCGTCTTAGCCGCAGGAATAAGCTCTGGTTTAGATATAGTGCAAATAACCCGTTTAAGTACAATCGCGGCTGGTTTAGTAGTAAGCAAAGTAGGGACTTCTAGTGTGTCGTTCCAAGAGTTAAAAAATGCCGTCAAGCAAAGCGATGATTTAAGATTTGGCGTTATGCCTGAAGCAGAACTATGTGATGTAATAAAACAAAGCCAGGCACGTGGCGAAAAAGTAGTTTTTATTAATGGATGCTATGATTTTATCCATTACGGTCATATTAGATATATTGAAAGGGCTAGAGCATTGGGCGATCGTTTAGTAGTAGGTGTTAATACTGATGCTTCCGTTAAACGTCTAAAAGGCCCAGATCGACCGATGTATAACGAGCAACAGCGTATGGAAGTATTAGCTGCACTAAAGGCTGTAGATTGGGTAGTTATGTTTGATGAGAATACCCCGGGGCGTTTGGTTGAATCATTAAACCCAAATATTATTGCCAAAGGAGATGAGCATTTTAAATCCGTGGATCAAATTCCTGCGGCGGAAGGCGTGGAGCATGTCTTACGTAATGGCGGATCTGTGCATTTAATATCTAGAACGCCAGATTGCTCGTCTAGCAAGATGATTGAATTTGTAAACGAAAATCAATGATCTCTGTTAATAACAAAATCTGCTAGATCTAATGCAGGATTCTTATGTACAGAGGCTTCTAACATGTTATCAGGAAATTTCACCACAGCTAGTTTGGCAGAAATTGGCTAGGATCCCATATTAAGCCTAAAAATACTTGAATATACCACCCAAAGGTTGTATATTTATTAATATCTATACTTATAAAGTAATAAAAATTAGGCAAGGGGAAGATTTTGTCATATCAAATGCTCAATCAAATTTCTACTGAGCTTATTAAAGAAGCGAGCATGTACACTTATGTTCGTGCTGGTTTATTTAATATGCTAGATCCACCAAAACAAAATATAGTAATTTTGAGGGGGGCACGTGGCATTGGTAAATCAACCTTGCTATTACAGTATCTTTCTGAGCAGCAGTATAGAGGGCATAAAGTTTTATATGTTTCTGCTGATAGTGCAATTATTCCTGATACTTTAGCCAAGTTAGCTTATGATTTTTATTTTAGTGGTGGTGAATATTTGGCTATAGATGAAATTCATAAATATATAGGTTGGCAACCAGAAGCTAAGACCATCATCGATTCATTTCCAAAATTGAAAGTGCTAGTTTCTGGTTCATCCTCACTAAATTTAGATTATGCGGCAGCTGATTTAAGTAGACGTCATATTATGCTACAAGCTAAAGGATTAAGTTTTAGAGAGTTTTTAAATAAGAATTATCTAACACAATTTAGGGCTTATGACCTGGTTGAAATACTAACGAATGCAGAAGATCTTGCGGTTGATATTATGCAACAGTTAAGAATACATAAAATAGATTTAATTGAACTATTTCATTTATATTTACAAGAAGGTTATTTTATAACTAGAGATAAATATAAATCTGAAGGAATATATTATTCTAGTTTAATTAATACTATAAATAGCGTGATTGATTCAGATTTACCTAGCGTATATCATGATTTAGATAATTTAAGTATCCAAAAGATTAAGTTATTATTAAAACATGTAGCACAAAAATGTCCTTTTACGCCAAATATTAAAGAGTTATCATCACACCTAGGTATTGCTAAAGATAATACTTTAAAAAAATATTTACAATACCTGCATGATGGTGAGGTATTGTTGAATCTATATCCAGTAAATAAATCACATAAAGATTTTTTAAAGCCTCAAAAAATTTTTTTAAATAATTCTAATTACGCCTATGCATTTGGAAATAACCCTGAGATTGGCACCATTCGTGAAACTTTTGTTGCCAATTGTTTAAATGGTCTAGGTGATCTTACCGCTCCAACCTATGGTGACTTTTGTCTTGACAATAATTGGACTTTTGAAGTAGGTGGTAAAACTAAAACCAAGAAACAAATCAAAGATATTAATAATAGTTATGTTCTCGCTGATGATATTTTATGGGCAAATAAAGATATCATACCGCTGTGGTTGCTAGGGTTTTTATGGTGACGGTTATAAAACTAACTTCTTTTTTTGGGTGCCATCTAAACTGCTTCTCTCTCATCTTTATTGCTTTCAAGTCACAATCCGCCTAATATTTATAAGATAAATATTCTTTTGCTGCTATGGAAACTCCAGTAACCACTAATGCGCTTGTTGCTATGAATAATTTACTTTTATAATATGGGGTTGTATGCTGCGCGTTACGTTCCTCGCTTAGTTCACAGAATAGAAGCTCTGCAAGATCTTTTAAACTATCACTATTAGAATTTAAAGAAGTAATCATATCTTGCCCTGTGATAAATAAACTATCTTCAATATCTATTCTATCTTGTGCGCTGTTTGATAATTTGTCGTGGTTAAAGAACATATTCAATATGGAAGTGGATCATGTCTTACGTAATGGCGGCTCTGTGCATTTAATATCTAGAACGCCAGATTGCTCGTCTAGCAAGATGATTGAATTTGTAAACGAAAATCAATGATCTCTATTAATAACAAAATCTGCTAGATCTAATGCTGTATTCTTATGTGCAGAGGCTTCTAATTCAGAAATCGCCTGCTTTGCCAGATCGATTTCACGTTTGGCAAATGCAAGCGTATATTCAAGCGCCCCTGAATTCATAATCGCATGTTGTACTGCATGCAAATTAGAACCGCTTGGGTTACTAATTGCTCCAGTTACTAAAACTTTTTGTTCTGCTGAACCATGCTGTAACAAATATATAAGTGGCAGCGTAGGTTTGCCTTCAGCCAGATCATTTCCCAGAGCTTTGCCAAACTCCTCACTGTCGGATTGGTAATCTAATAAGTCGTCAATTAATTGATATGCTGTACCGATATGTAAGCCATATTGTGCCAGAGCCTGTTGAATATGCGGTGGGGTATTAGCTAGTACTGCGCCGACTTCTGCCGCAGCCTCAAACAGCTTGGCAGTTTTGCAACGGATCACATGCAAATAATTTTTTTCGCTAGTTTCCGGGTTATGCTGATACAGCAATTGTAACACTTCACCCTCTGCGATAGTGTTAGTTGCATTAGCAATTATACGTAAGACTTCAATATTTTTGGTAGTAACCATTAGTTGGAAAGCGCGGGAATATAAAAAATCACCTACTAACACCGCAGCCTCGTTACCCCATTTGTTATTAGCCGTTGCATTACCACGACGTAGCATGGAGCCGTCGACCACATCATCATGCAACAAGGTAGCTGTGTGGATGAATTCTATAACTGCAGCCAGGATCACTTGTTGTTCGCCGCTATAACCACAGGCATTAGCACTAATAAGTACTAATAATGGCCGTAGACGTTTGCCGCCGCCGTTAATAATATACTTTCCAATATCCTGTATCAAAGGTATGTCAGAATATAAGCTGCTCATGATTAGTTTGTCGACTTTGTTTAAATCGTTAGAAACTACGTGTTTTAGGCGTGTTATAAGCATGTAAAATCAGCTAAATTAAGGGGTAACTACAAACGAATATATCTTTTTTGAAAAAAATTGTCTATAGGCCTTGCTAGTTGGGCGCCTTTTTCGTAACATATTCAACCTTAACAGAATTATTTTTGGGAGTGCGGTGATGTATGCTGTTATAGTAAGCGGCGGGAAGCAATACCGAGTAAAAGTAGACCAGTATTTAAATTTAGCTAAAATTGAGTTAGAAACTGGCGCTACAGTAGAATTTGAACAAGTTTTGCTAGTCGGTGAAGGTGATACAGTTAAAGTGGGTACCCCATATGTAACTGGATGTACAGTAACTGGTGTGATTGAAGATCACGGCCGTGAAGATAAGATTAGAATTATCAAGATGAAGCGCCGTAAGCACCATATTAAACATATTGGGCACCGTCAGTGGTATACCAAGGTAAAGATTACTGCGATTAACGCAGCGGCATAGTCTGGAGTAGATAAAATGGCACATAAGAAAGCAGGCGGTAGTACTAGGAACGGGCGTGATTCAAATCCCAAGTATCTAGGTATTAAGCGCTTTGGTGGACAATTAGTTACAGCTGGTAGTATTTTGGTACGTCAACGTGGCACAAGCTTTCATCCTGGTAAGCACGTAGGTATCGGTGGCGATGATACCTTATTTGCTACAGCGACTGGATATGTAAAGTTTCATGTCTCTGGTCCAAAACAACGTAGATTTGTAAGCATAATTCCCCTGGAAGTAGCAGCCTAAATTTAAATTGTATATCAAAGGGCGGACACGGCGGCCATATTTTTGGCAATCGTATCCGCCCTGTTGTTATGTGATTGTTAACGAGAACAATAATGAAATTTGTAGATGAAGCAACCATACATATTTATGCTGGCAAGGGTGGCGATGGCTGCATGAGCTTTAGGCGTGAAAAATATATTCCGTTTGGTGGCCCTAATGGTGGCGATGGCGGTGATGGTGGTAGTGTCTATCTTGAAGCTGATTCTGGTTTAAACACTTTAGTTGATTATCGTTTTAATCGCTTACATAGAGCTGAGAATGGTCGTTCTGGTCAAGGTAGTAACTGCACAGGACGTAGCGGTGAAGATTTGATCTTGCCAGTTCCTGTAGGCACTATAGTTTGGAACTTGGAAACAGGTGAGCAGATTGCTGATATTAAGAACCATGGCGATCGAGCTATAGTTGCACAAGGTGGTTTTCATGGCTTGGGTAATTTGCGCTATAAGAGCAGTGTTAATCGTGCGCCGCGCCAGACTTCTAAGGGTACTCTAGGTGAAGAGCGCGAGTTGCGTTTGGAATTACGTTTATTAGCCGACGTAGGCTTATTAGGCTTACCTAATGCTGGTAAATCTACTTTTATACGTTCTGTATCTGCGGCTACCCCTAAAGTAGCAGATTACCCGTTTACAACTTTGCATCCTAATTTGGGGGTGGTACGAGTTAGTGAAGGACATAGTTTTGTAATCGCAGATATCCCAGGGGTTATTGAAGGCGCGGCGGAAGGCGCTGGATTAGGCATACAGTTTTTACGCCACCTCGGTAGAACTAATTTAATTTTACACTTGGTTGACATCGCGCCATTAGATGGCACAGATGCGGCTGAGTCTGTAAAGATATTAAGCGCTGAATTAGCAAAGTATAGCGAAGAATTAGCTGCTAAACCTTGCTGGTTAGTGGTAAATAAGATCGATTTAATACACGAAGAAGATGTGGCTGCTTATACAGCTGCAATTAAAGAAAAGCTAAATTGGACTGGACCAATCTTTGCCATTTCTGGTTTAACTGGTAACGGCACCAAAGAATTGTGCCAGGCAATTATGTATCACATCGATGCAACAAAAGTAATAGATACAACACAAGGACAAGAAACAGATGAATGAAAGCGTGGATGACTTAAGCGTCTCATATTTTGAAGATGGATTAGAGACTGTAAAACAGTTAGATAAGATCGTATTAACTAAAGGTGCTTGGGCTACATTGATTTTCCGTTACCAAGATTGGGACCAGAAGAAAGAACAATACGGTGCTGATAAATATACGATCCGTCGTTATCAAAAGAAGAATGGCGAGTATAAGCAGCGTTCTAAGTTTAATATTTCCAGCAAAGATCAGGCTGAGAAGATTATTGCTGCGCTACAACAATGGATTGGTGCCGAGACCCCTGTAGACGAATAATAGTCAGAGGCGGATCTTGTATCCGCCTTTACCCTATAATGTTAAGCTAAATCTTTGATATGTGAGTTCAAGCGGCTTTTATGTCTTGCTGCTTTATTAGCATGAATCAAACCTTTGCCAACTAGGCGATCTAGTGTAGATACAGCCTTCTTATATAGCGTCGATGCTAAAGCTTTGTTGCCTTCTGCTATCGCTTTAGTTACATTCTTTAGATATGTGCGCATTTCTGATCGCTTGCTGGCGTTTTCCCCACGACTGACTTCAGATTGACGTGCTCGTTTTTTTGCTTGAGGTGAATTGGCCAAGGTAATATACTCCACTTGTTTATACTAGAAATAGCATGTGATCCTGTCGTAAAATGGCCCTTAAGTCAATAGTTTTTATAAGGCTCTTAGCATAGATGAGTAATAATTTAGCCAAATCCTCAATTACATTTAGTTTTATGACTTTTTTGTCGAGGATCTTGGGGTTTGTACGTGATGTAGTTGCGGCATTTATATTTGGGGCTAGTCCTGGATACGATGCTTTTGTACTATCGTTTCAGATTCCTAATCTATTACGGCGCTTTTTTGCTGAGGGTGCTTTCTCGCAGGCATTTGTGCCTGTGCTGTCGGAGTATCAGGCTACAAAATCTCTGGAGGAAGTAAAAACTTTTGTAAATCATGTGAGCGGTAATCTAGCTTTTATTCTTAGCCTTGTTACCATCATAGGCATAATTTGTGCACCATTCTGTATCTATTTATTCGCACCTGGTTTTGATCCCACTGGACCACGACATGTATTAGCTTCTGCAATGCTACGGTTAACTTTTCCGTACGTGTTTTTTATTTCTTTGACAGCTCTTGCGGGTGGTCTATTAAACACTCATGGTAAGTTTGCAGTGCCAGCCTTTACACCTGTATTTTTAAATATTTGTTTAATTATGGCTAGCTGTATGTTTGCGCCCCATATGCATAATCCAGAAATGGCATTAGCTTGGGGAGTATTATTTGCCGGAATAGTACAATTATTATTCCAAGTACCTTTTTTACTCAAACTGGGAATACTACCCAAGCCACAGATTAACTGGACCGATCCTGCGGTGCGTAAAGTTTTATATTTGATGGCCCCAGCTATTTTTGGGGCGGCTATTAGCCAAATTACGATTTTAGTAGGTTCGTTATTTGCATCTTTCTTGGTAGCTGGCAGCATTTCTTGGCTATATTATGCTGATCGTTTAATGGAGTTTCCACTTGGAATTGTTGGTGTAGGTTTAGCCACTGTTATATTACCCACACTCGCGCGTCAACATGCAGCTGGTGCTAAACAAGAATTCTCTAAAACCTTAGATTGGGGGGTACGTTGTGTGATCCTAATAGGTATGCCAGCCATGCTAGGATTATTCTTATTAGCTGGGCCATTAATTGCCACGTTATTCCAATCTGGTAAATTTACAGATCATGATGTGTTGATGACGACACAATGCTTGATGGGGTATGCTTTAGCCGTAATGGGGATAATGTTAGCCAAAATTTTCTCTAGTGCTTTTTATGCCACGCAAAATATTAAAACGCCTGTTCGTATAAGCATATTTATTTTGTTCTTCAACGTAATTTTAAATGCGCTATTGATTCGTAATTTTGCACACATAGGATTAGCGCTTGTTACGTCTCTTACCTCGTTGTTAAACGCCGCTTTATTGTATCGAAAGTGGCGTCTGACGCATGATTTTAGATTCCAAGATGGCTGGAGTTTGTTTATGTTACGTATTGGTTGTGCCAGCATCGGAATGATTATATTTTTATGGTTTTTAAGCCCAAATTTAACTACTTGGCTAGAGTGGGAACGTTTACAACGTATTACCAATCTGACTTTACTCGTGGTAGGTGGCGGAGTCTTATATTCTGGAATATTATTTACCCTTGGAGTAAGGCCAAGACAGTTTGTGCTAAGAACCAACTAGAATAGCTGTGGTATTTATTAAACACCCAGACAGCTACCTGGGCTTAATAGGCTCAACGCAGTAGCCGGTGCGCTGCTACTTGAGTTAAGAAATGTGCATGTCCAAGTTAGACCGGAGTTTGATCCATCTGTAGCTGTTCCTGAAGCTGCTGGGGTGAATATAATAACTACGCCACTCAAAGCGGGATCGATACTTGCGGCGCCTGTAGTTGTATTTGTATTTAATGTAAGGACAACGGTATGTGCTAAACTTGTTCCAATCGTAGTGTCGGTGTTATTAATTACTGATGATGCTACGTAGTTGCCAATATTGCTATTAGTGACCGAAGTCATGCTGCCTTTAGTATCCAGTTGTTGGTAGAGGTTTTTCTGATCATAAGCCAAAGTGAATATCTCTGCTATTTTACTACGCCCTGTATAACTTTTGAAGGCAGGCATTGCAATTGCAGCTAAAAGACCCACTATAGCAATAACCACTAACAACTCTATCAACGAGAATGCAAATATATTTTTCACGTTTAGCCCCCACCCTCAAGTAAAACCACCAATCCAAGGCGCCTTGCGGCGCCTTCACAACAACCGTAAAGCAGGAATATCTCTATTTATACTCCAGTACAGTTTCCTGGGCTTAGTAAGCTCAACGCAGTAGCTGTAGTACCACCTGTAACTGTAGCGTTTAAGAACGTACAAGTCCACCGAATACTAGTATCCGTAGTATCACCAGTTGTAGAGCCATTAATGCTAGGCACAAATATTAATTGTACGCCGCTTAATGCAGGATCAATACTTGGTGCCCCAGTGTTTGCGGTAGTATTTAACAAGATACCAACGCTATTCGCGGGAACGTTACCAACGGCAGACGCTGTATTATTCTGTATCGCTGTCGCAATATAACTACCTAAGTTAGAAGTGGTAACACTTGTAACGCTTCCCAAATTAGCCAAGTTTTGATACTTAGTCATCTGATCAGACGCTAAACTAAATATCTCAGCTACTTTAGATTGGGCCAAGTAATTTTTGTAAGAAGGCACCGCTATAGCCGTCAAAAGAGCTACAATCGCAATAACAACCATTAACTCAATCAAAGAGAAGCCCGACGTCGACTTTGATTTAAAACTTTTACCGTTCATTTACCAAACCCCCACCATTTAATAACCTAATAACTACAGTTAATTATATAGCACAAAATCATTGGCGGTAGTACACTCATGGCATATTCTAGCTATATTTCAAAAATATTTTTAGTGCATGTACAAATCATTGATATTACACCCCAAATATTGGTAAAGTTAGCGATTAAAGTAAGAATTATTCCCTGGAAGTAGCAATTATGAGCGTAGCAGAGCCGGACTATAAAGATACATTGAACTTACCTACAACTGAGTTTCCAATGAAGGCCAATTTGGCGCAACGCGAACCAGCAATATTACAGAAATGGCTTGACGGTGGCTTATATAGCAAAATTCTTAAACAGCGTGATCCTAGCAAATCTTTTCTGCTTAACGATGGTCCGCCATATGCAAATGGCGATATTCATATTGGCCACGCGTTAAACAAAATTCTTAAAGATATAGTAGTAAAGTCTAAGGCGTTAAGTGGCTATTTCGCGCCTTTTATACCAGGGTGGGATTGTCATGGTTTGCCTATAGAGTTACAAGTAGAAAAAAAGATTGGTAAGGCTGGTGTAAAAGTAGATGCAAAAACTTTTAGACAACATTGTCGTGAGTATGCAACTGCTCAAATCGATATACAACGTAAAAGCTTTAAGCGTTTAGGGATTCTTGCTGACTGGGATAATCCTTATATAACTATGGATTTTGCATTTGAAGCAGAGATTATACGTAGCCTTGGTATAATCGTAAAGAATGGTCATTTAGTACGAGGCGATCGGCCCGTACATTGGTGTGTGCATTGTGGTTCTGCCTTGGCAGAAGCAGAAGTGGAATATATGGATAAGACATCAGATGCCATTGATGTTGAATTTAATGTTGTAGATATTCGTAAAATATCAGATATATTTAATGTGCCGTCAGCAGTCGCTACTAGTATAGTAATCTGGACCACTACGCCTTGGACTTTGCCTGCAAATCAGGCCGTTGCTGTTAATGCCAAATTAGAATATTCGCTCATAGAGTACAATGCACGTTGCATGATTGTTGCAAGCCAATTAGTTGCGTCATTTATGACAAGATTAGGAGCTGAAGCTGCTGATTATAAAGTATTAGGTAGTTGTATAGGTCAGAAATTAGAGCTCTTGATGCTGCAACACCCATTTTACGAACGGCAGGTTGCAGTAATTCTTGGTGAGCACGTGACATTGGATGCTGGTACTGGTTGTGTGCATATCGCACCAGCGCATGGTACTGAAGATTACATCGCAGGGAAACATTATAATTTACCGATCGACAATCCAGTTGATGCCAATGGTTGTTTTGTATCGCAAACGCCATTGTTTGGTGGCCAATATGTATTTAAAGCTAATGCGCCGATTATCGAAACTCTTAAAGCGAGCGGCCACTTATTAAGTGCTGTCAAATTAACTCATAGTTATCCGCATTGTTGGCGTCACAAAGAGCCACTAATCTTTCGTGCGACCCCCCAATGGTTTATAAGTATGGAAGCCAAGGGCCTACGTACAGCTGCCCTTAAAGCTATTAAAGATGTGAAGTGGATCCCTCAATGGGGTGAAGCCAGAATAACTGGCATGATTGCTGGGCGTCCCGATTGGTGTATTTCGCGGCAACGTACGTGGGGCACGCCGTTAGCATTATTAATACATAAAGAAACCGCTGCTTTGCATCCTAAAACCGCGGATATAATTGAAACAGTCGCAAATCTGGTTGAAAAAAAGGGGGTACAAGCCTGGTTTGACGTAGCGTTAAATGATCTAATACCAGAATATGAAGCTGATCAATATCAAAAAGTTACTGATATGTTAGATGTTTGGTTTGATTCAGGAGTAGTACATGCGTGTGTTGCAGATAAAAGACCCGAGATGCACAGCCCAGTTGACTTGTATTTAGAAGGCTCCGATCAGCATCGCGGCTGGTTCCAAAGTTCATTATTGTCTTCCGTAGCAATGAAACAACATGCTCCATATAAGCAAGTTTTAACACACGGATTTACCGTAGATGCTGATGGCAAGAAAATGTCTAAGTCGTTGGGTAATGTTGTGGCGCCAGAAAAAGTAATTCAATCTCTGGGGGCTGATGTATTACGTCTTTGGGTAGCAGCAACTGATTATCGTGGCGAATTACGTGTTTCTGATGAGATTCTAAAACGTACCAGTGATGCGTATCGTAGAATTCGTAATACCGCGCGTTTTTTGTTAGCGAATTTAGATGGGTTTAATCCACAAACAGATATGGTAGCTCCGGAGCAAATGTTACAACTAGATCGCTGGATTGTGGAGCAAGCGCAAAAATTACAGATTTTAGTGCTGGATTCTTATGAAAATTACGATTTTCTGATTATTTATCAACAAGTGCATAATTTCTGCTCCGATGAGTTAGGAAGTTTCTATCTAGATGTAATTAAAGATCGCCAATATACTTGCAAAGCGGATGGTATCCCACGTCGTTCGGCGCAAACAGCATTATTCCATATTGCAGAAGCGTTAGTGCGTTGGATCGCGCCGATTTTAAGCTTTACGGCAGATGAAATTTGGCAATATTTACCAGGCGAACGCTCCGAATCTGTATTTCTGAGCGAATGGTATACAGCGTTCCCAAGGTTTTCAAAGCCTACTCAAATGGACGATAGATATTGGCGTACGGTTTTACAAGCGCGTACTGAGGTAAATAAAGTTTTAGAAGTGGCACGTAATAGCGGTGTATTAGGTTCAGGGCTCGAGGCTGAATTAACCTTATACTGTGATGCCGATTTATTTAAAGTTATGTCCCAATTACAGAATGAATTGCGTTTTGTCTTAATAACTTCGCAAGCACAAATTGCACCATTATCTGCAGCTGGCGCAAGTGCTGTTAAAACCGGAATGCCTGGATTGCAAGTGATTGTTACGAAATCAACGCATGAGAAATGTCAGAGGTGTTGGCATCGTACTGCGGATGTAAATCAAAACCCAAACTATCCTCATATCTGTAATCGCTGTGTTGATAATCTATCTGCAATAGGTGAACATCGTGTTTATGCTTAGTTTAGCGCTCATAGTATTTGCAGTAGATCAAATTACTAAGCTATTAGTTGTTGCTATGTTGCATACAAACTCGGCAGCTATAATACCATCTCTAAATTTTACTTTAGGCTACAATAAAGGTGCTGCGTTTGGGATTTTGGATGCGGCATCTGGGTGGCAACGTTGGTTCTTTATAGCGATTGCTATAATCATCAGCCTAATTATTATCTTATGGAGTAAAAAATTAACTCCGCGTGATAAATGGGAACAAGTAGCTTTAGGTTTGGTTCTAGGGGGTGCTTGGGGTAATTTGTTAGATAGGATCCGTCTTAGCTATGTTGTAGATTTTATAGATTTTTATATTGGCACTTGGCATTGGTATACTTTTAATGTTGCTGATATAGCAATATGTATAGGCGCAGCATTGTTAGCTGTTTATGGCTTACGTAAACCTTAGTGACAATATGCGGGATAAACAGTATCCATCTGATTTATAACGCTTATAACAGTGCAACCAGTGTCACTGTTTTGTGATTTGCCGCTATTTGCAGTGGCGATTATTTTGTAGTTGGCGCTGTCAATTTGATTGTAAGTCATGTCATAAAAACCTTCAGGCGAAGTAGTTAACAGCGTTACTTGCGATGAAGTGGGGGTAGAGCCATTGTTTTGTATATAGTTCTCGATCAGTAATTGATTATGCTGTAAGGCATTGATTGCATCACTACGCCTAGATTCTATTAGGTAGGTTTGATATGACGGGATCCCAATCGCAGCAAGTGTAGCGATTATAGACATAACTACTACTAACTCTATGAGCGTCATCCCGAAAGAATATTTAAATTGCTTCATTTTATATTACCTAACAAGCACTGTTAACGATTGTAATCACACCATTTTGTGTTACGGTGACGGAACGTGCGTTCTGTCCTGTGCAACCAATGGGGATTATTGTAAAAACACGCTCGTAACTACCACTATATCCCGATCCATAACTGTAACTCCACTGCCACTCGCCGCTACTATAACTACTACTCCAGGTCCAGCCACTGCGCGTTACAGTTGGGTTGATGTTTGCAAAACCCATGGGATCAAATGTTATTGGTGCTGAAACATTGGAAATAATTGAGCCGGGTGGAACATCTCCAAAATATTTAATTACTGGCCAACCATCGGAAAAATTTTCGGTTGCATTCAGGTTTGGATCTGCAAAAACTTTCCAGGCATCCCATGTTGTGGTATTTAAGCAGGGGTACTCTTCAGTCGTGTTGCTAAAGGTTGTTGCTAGGTTTAGACTTGCTGAAATCGGGCATACTGTAACTGGCACGCCGCGTTTAATTGCTTCGCCTTGCGCTAGGCGTAACGCAGATTCGATTCTACTAGCTATAATAAACGCTTGATTATTACGTACAAAATTTTCATATCCAGGTAATACCGCTGTTATTAATAAAGCGATAATAGATACGACCGTCATAAGTTCAATTATGCTAAAACCGTACCTTAAGTACTTACCAACAGGTGGTCGTTGTTGCATCTGCGACACTCCCGTTGCTGTTGGTAGATTGCTTTGCACCATCGGTTAGAGAAATTATACGGCAAGCGATGTCGGCGCATTGGCCCAGATTAGAGCCGCTGCAGTCGCCACTTATTCCTGCAGCAGTTGCGGTTGCATGTATAGCATAACTGCTTGAGTCTGGAACTATAGTTATAATGTAACCGCCGCCGTTGCTGATAACTGGCGTGCTGCTACTAGCGTCATAATTGGCAAATTGAGTCAAGGCCATGTCGCTACTGTCAAGGTTTACTTTGTTATTTTCAGTTAAGTACCGTGCCACAATACCATCAGTGGCTATAATGCTGGTATGCGCGTCTGCTCTTCTGCTTTCTTGTTTTAAACGCTTATAATTCGGATAGGCAGCAACAGCCAAGGTGGCTATAACAGCCACTACGATCATAAGCTCCATTAAAGTAACCCCACGTACTAATATCATGTATTTACCCATTTACCAAGACATAGGTTCTCAAAGCCTTATTAAAGTATAAATTGAACTGCGGCAAAGCGCTGGATTTTCGCGATTTATAATTAAAATGCCCATTGGCGTAGGTCATACCATCTGCTTGTATAGTCAGCGTGTTGTTGCTAAAACCGCTCTGTTGTAACGTAAGTTCATCACTTGCTCCGATATTTAGCCTTAAATGTTTAATAAGTGCTTGTTCACTGTTTTTAAGGGTTAAATGTTTGGGGTGGGGGTGAATGGTTACCTGACAGTTCTGTGCGATTGCGATGCTGCGCGCCAGCAATATGCCCTGTTGTAACTGTCGTAGAGTGCTATTGGCATTATGGGTATAGATAAAATAGCGTATGCCGCCTATAGCTATTGTGCAGCTAGTAACAGCTATGCCAATTACAAAAATACATTCAATTAAAGAAAAGCCGCCATGTTTCATGCTGCAATGCTATTTCTGCACGTGCTCTGGTGAGCAAAAATATACGCCATTACGTGATAAGGCTTCAGAATTTGATAGATATAAATTGCAAGTGTTGCATTTTACCATGGTGTTTTGCTGCGACTGAGTTTGCTGCTTATGAAATGGCGCTCGCATGCCAGCTCTTACAAAAGATAGGATCTTGAATACGCCTATGAACAGCCTAAATACTAGCCATATAAATAGCGTTAAAAATATAATTGTCACAAGCTTTAGAATAAACATAATTGCCTATTGTGCCCTGATTTGCGATTAAAATAAATAGACTGTTACACTTACTTCATGTTATTTTTCCAAATCCCCCATAGAGATTTTATGTGGGGCAGATAAATAAGTAATATAACTATCAAATTACGGGATATGATCATGCAAAACATCGCACGCACCCATTATTGTGGTGAAATAGAGAAACTACATTTAGAGCAACAAATTAGCGTTTGCGGGTGGGTGCATAATCGACGTGATCTAGGGGGCGTTATATTTTTAGAGGTTCGCGATCGTAGTGGGGTATTACAGGCGGTAGTGAGCCCTGATGCCGTTGCGGCGTTTAAGTCTGCTGAGCGGGCGCGCAAAGAATATGTGGTGCGGGTAACAGGTGTTATTAAACTACGTCCAGCTGGTACTGAAAATGCGATTACCGCTACAGGTTTAATAGAACTAGTTGCGATTGAAGTAGAAATAATAAATACAACTGTGCCTTTATCGTTTTATCCTGACGACAATCAAAATGTTGGCGAAGAAACTAGATTAAAATATCGTTATATAGATTTACGGCGCCCGGAAATGTTTAAGCGGATGCAATTTCGCGCTAATGTAATTAAAATTTTACGTGATTATTTACATGACAATAACTTTATAGATGTGGAAACACCCATTCTAACTAAAGCTACTCCAGAAGGCGCGCGTGATTACTTAGTACCGAGCCGTACTTACCCAGGAGAATTTTTTGCGCTACCACAGTCACCGCAGTTGTTTAAGCAATTGCTAATGATCGCAGGTTTTGATCGTTACTATCAAGTCGTGCGTTGTTTCCGAGACGAAGACTTACGCGCCGATCGCCAGCCAGAATTTACTCAGTTAGATATAGAAACTTCGTTTTTAAATGAAACAGAAATTATGGCTTTAATGGAAGAAATGATTCGCAGATTATTTAAAGAAGCATTAGATGTAATTTTACCGAGTCAGTTCCCATGTATGACTTATGCTGACGCAGTGTCACAGTATGGTATCGATCGCCCTGACTTGCGTAACCCGTTATTATTAGTAGAAATTGCTGATCTAGTTCGTAACGTCGAGTTCCCAGTATTTGCTACCGCTGCTAGTGATTCTGATTGTCGTGTAGTTGCGATGCGTGTGCCAGGTGCGGCAGAAAAAATGAGTCGTAAAAATCTGGATGATCTAAACGAGTTTATGGCTATCTACGGTGCTAAAGGCATAGCCTATATGAAAGTTAACGATGTAAAGGCCGGGCGTGCCGGTTTACAGTCTTCGATCCTAAAAAATATTAGCGATGATGAAGTACTACAAGCTATTTTAGACAGGGTCAGCGCGGAAACCGGCGATATAATATTTTTTGGTGCTGGTACTGCAAAAATAGTTAATGATTCTATGGCTGCATTGCGAAATAAATTAGGTGCAGATTTAGAATTGCTAGTTGGTGAATGGCAACCACTGTGGGTTACTGATTTTCCAATGTTTGAAAGAGACGCAGACAATACCCGTTGGTGCTCGGTGCACCATCCGTTTACTGCACCAAAGGTTGATTCTTTGGAAGAATTCAAAGCGTCTGATCCAGCTACAGTATTAGCGCGTGCCTATGATTTAGTCATGAACGGCACTGAATTGGGCGGCGGTTCGGTACGGATTCACACGCAAGAGATGCAACAAGCAGTGTTTGATCTATTAGGTATTAATCCAGAACAAGCGCAAGAAAAATTTGGGTTTTTATTAGATGCTTTAAAATCCGGCTGTCCACCGCATGGTGGTTTGGCGTTTGGTGTAGATCGTTTGGTAATGTGGATGACGGGTTCGACTTCGATACGTGATGTTATCGCGTTTCCGAAGACGCAATCAGCGAAATGCCCCTTAACAAATGCGCCGACCAGTGTTCCGGCAGCGCAATTGCTGGAATTGGGGATTCAGACAATAAAAAATCAGGTCACCAGCTCCACATAGTTCCGGTCTGATCCATGTTGTTAGTAACAGTGTCGCTTAACTTGTCGATTGCAATCAATTCGTCATAAGACAAATTAAAATCGCAGCATTTAACATTGTTTTGTACTTGTTCCAGATTACGCGCTCCCACTATAGCAAAAGTGTGTGGTCGTGATATTAGCCAATGCAACGCTATATTTCCTATGTTGGTGTGATATTTGTCAGCCAATGGCTGTAAGCCAACTAATACTTTTTCAACATATGTAAAAACTTTTGGATCCATAAATTTATTACGTGCCCGATGATCGTCTTTATGAAATTTATGATTTTTATCGAATTTACCAGTTAAAATGCCTTGTGCTAATGGCGAGTACGCCAAAATAGCAATATTATTAGCACGACAAAATGGGTTAGTTTCTTGATCGTAAGGGCGCCATATTAGTGAGTAGGGTGGTTGATTGCTAACGATAGTACCATATTGCATGGCCTCTTGAATTTGTGCTTTAGAAAAATTTGAGACGCCAATGTTTAGAATTTTTTCTTCTGCTTTAAGAAAATTAAGTGCTGCCATAGTTTCTTGTATTGGTACAATTTCCGATTCAAAAGCTCCTGCAGGCCAATGGATTTGGTATAAATCTATGTAATCAGTTTGTAAATTTTTTAAAGATTTTTCACACTCAGATAGTACTTGATCGTATTTTAATTTGTTAGAAAATACTTTAGTAGCAAGATAATATTGTTCTCGTGCTACTCCTTTTAATGCAAGTCCTATCACTCGCTCGGAATGGCCATCGCCATAAATTGCTGCAGTATCGATGGTATTTATGCCTAGATCCAATGCGCCGCGGATTGCTTTGCTAGTTTCGCGATCGTCGATCCCGGCCCACATGTCTTTTCCTGCTTGCCAGGTACCTAAAATAATTTTTGAGGCATTGATTGTTGACGTCCCAATATTGTCATAACGCATTTAGAGATTCTCCTGCTTTGAAATAACGTAAAATATGCTGATCTGACGTTAATAGCATAAAGCCATCAGATTTTGCTTGTGCTATAAGTAAACGATCAAATGGATCAGAATGGATTGATGGTAGTTTTTCTAATTCCTGAATATGCTTTACATCTAAATTTATCCATGAAAAACCTGTTTCTTCAACTACTGATATGAGATCGTCAGGTGATTCTAATTTACCCAAAGATTTTTTGATTGCTATCTCCCAGTAACTAACAACACTTATTGCAACGTAATTGTGCTCGTCACTTATTATGTCGATATATGGACGGATCTTATCTTTATTGCCAGATAATGCCCATAATAACACGCAAGTATCTAATAAATATTTCATTTAAAATGCCTTGTAAAATCATTTGGTAATTCATCAAAATCTTCATGAATTTTAATTTTATTCTTCCATAGGCCCAATTTTCTACTACTAATTTGGTTATATTCTATGAGTTGGGCTATGGGTTGGCCATTTTTGCATATGATTATGGTTTCATGCCCGTTTTTTACTTGATCAAGGTATTTTGAAAGGTTGGTCTTGGCATCATGAATATTTATAAATTGCATGGTTTTCTCGTATAAAATGCATCTTTGGTGTAGTTTAGCTAAGTTTAGCTAAATTGTCAAGATGGCAGTTCGCGGTAGGTCTACACAGTAGGTCTATATACCCACTCTACTTCAAAATGCATTTTTTGTCGTGTACGGTGGAAAATTGTCATTGATTCTTGTTTTTAAACTGTCAGCAATTTTTGGTAATGTTTTTTGAAGTAGAGTGGGTATATATGGCGAGCTACAGTACTTTCATGAATACGTAAGGCTTGCGCAATCATTGGGATAGTCCAACTTTAGGACCGTAGTAGTACAGCTTTAATTCGATCAGATTCTTTAACATCTCGGCATTGCTTATGCCTTAGTTCTAATGCGATTTTTTCTTCTGGTGTTATGTAAAATTTATTCATGTGCAATATTTTGATCCTATGAATCACAAATTGCAAGCACTTTCATTGATCACGGGTATAGATGGTGCTAATCGCAATCGCGAAGTGCTTAAGCCAGTAAAATGGTAATAATTATTACCATTTATTGTTGTATTTGGTAATAATTATTACTATAATGACCGTTAAATGGACATAATTTTTACCAATTGGCGGTATTATGATAGAGCTACTTAAAGAAATAATTCTTGAAAATCAACTAATTAGCGTGCATGTAGGTACCACTAGGCACTTACAGATAAAGGTATTGCCCAACAAGGCTACCATATGTATGGGAGTGCGGCGTTGTGGAAAATCAACGTATATGCAACAAATAAGAGCCAGAATGATTTTAGATGGCGTGGCGCCAGAAAATATTTTAGCACTTAGCTTCTTTGATGATCGTTTGGACTTTTTGCATGAAACTGGTTTAGGGGCTGCTATTGAAGCCTATTTTTTATTATATCCAATGAAAAAAAATGTAGAAAAAATTTATTGCTTCTTTGATGAAATTCAAGTATTCAAAGGATGGGAAAAATTTGTGGAACGCATTATGCGCACCGAAATTTGTGAGATCTATATTACCGGCTCATCTGCAAAAATGTTATCAACCGATATTGCTACTGAGATGCGTGGTCGTAGTTTAGCTTGGGAAATGTTTCCTTTTTCATTCCATGAATATTTAGATTACAAGGGTATTTCAATAGAAAAAAATTTAACTTCTAAAGCACGGTTACTGATTGAACATGGGTTTGATGAATATTGGCAGTGCGGTGGTTTTCCAGAAACAATAGCAATAGAAAAAACTCTCAGAATAAAAGTCCATCAAGAATATTTAAATACTATTGTATTTAAAGATATTATTCAACGTCATGATGTGCATCACCCCAACGCAATAGTTGATTTGGCACACCAGTTATTAGAAAATATAGCAAATATGCATTCAATAAACAGTTTGACTGGTTATTTAAAATCTTTGGGGCATAAGCTTTCTAAGACTTTAGTGAGTGAGTATGTAAAATGGCTTGCAGATGCATATTTTATATTTGGGGTGGGAATTTTTAATGCATCGATTGCAGAAAATAAAAGAAATCCGCAAAAATATTATTGCATTGATTCTGCTTTAGTACGTTCGACTACGTCTGGTATTCTAACCAATAGTGGGCATTTGTTAGAAAATTTAGTTTTTATAACTTTACGCAGATCGTATCAAAAAATATATTACTATCGTACAAAGTCTGGTAAGGAAGTAGATTTTATTGTACAACACCAAGATAAATCCAAGACATTAATACAGGTTAGTGAAACACTTAAAGATAGTACTACTAGAAAACGTGAATTAATTGCGTTACAAGAAGCAATGTTAGAGCAAAAAGTGCAATACGGCTTGATTGTAACCTTGCGAGAGGAAGAGTCAGTTAAAAATGTTGTAGGTGAAATACATGTGGTACCGTTATGGCGCTTCCTTTTGGATAAATATTAATTTCTGGATCCTAATTTAATAAATAGTGCTCGTACTACGCAACACCATTTACTATGATTCCCACAGCATGATATATTATGAATAACACGCTAATATGAAAATATTCCGCCTACACCAGCAGAAAATCTACTTAAATTTATGTATAATGCCTATTTTAACCAATAGATCCCGAGGCAGCAGGAGTTAATATGGCTGGTCATAGTAAGTGGGCGAACATAAAGTTTCGCAAAGAAAAACAAGACGCAAAACGTGGCAAACTATTTACTAAGTTGATCCGCGAAATTACCGTAGCTGCTAGTATTGGTGGTGCCGATGCCAGCGCTAATCCGCGTCTACGTATGGCCCTTGACAAAGCCTGGGCTGCCAATATGACCAAAGACGTTATCGACCGTGCTATTAAGCGTGGTGTGGGTGGCGAGGACGAGGCTAATGTTGAAGAAATCAATTATGAAGGATATGGACCGGGCGGGGTCGCTGTAATGGTGGAGTGCCTATCCAATAACCGCAACCGGACAGTATCCGAGGTACGGCATGCCTTTACTAAATCTGGTGGCAATTTAGGAACTAACGGTTCGGTAAGTTATTTGTTTGCCAGCATTGGACAAATCATGGTCGAGCCAACCCCAAATACTGACAAAGTTATAGAGATTGCTATTGAAGCCGGTGCCAATGAAGTAGACACTGAAGAAGATGGCAGTGTTGTAATTGAGACAGCACCAGAAACATTTACGACCGTAAAAGAAGCGCTGGAAAAAGGCGGTTTTAAATTGAGCGTGGCTGAAATATCTATGGTAGCGAGCACAGAGGTCAGTTTAGATGCGGAATTATCGGAACGGGTTTTAAAGCTAATAGATGTATTAGAAGATTTAGATGATGTACAATCAGTATATACCAACGCGGAATTAGCAGAAGAGGTCATGACTCAGAAATAATGTTGATATTAGGGATAGATCCCGGTTCAATAACACTAGGTTATGGAATCGTGCGACACGAACGCAATATGGTTACTTACGTTACCAGTGGTTGTATTAAAGTCGGTAAATTAGAGCTGCCACAACGCCTACGACAAATTTACGAGGATCTTACTCAAATCATTAATCAGTATCAACCGCAATTAGCAGCTATAGAAAAAGTCTTTATGCATAAGAATGCAGCTAGTGCCTTAAAACTTGGTCAAGCTCGCGGTGTTGCAATTGTAGCTGCTGCCTGTAAAGAATTACCAGTGTCTGAATATTCGGCTCGTGAAGTTAAGCAGGCAGTAGTTGGTTACGGTAATGCTGCTAAAGCACAGGTGCAACATATGGTAAAAACTATTTTGAATCTGAGTGGTTTGCCAACTGCTGATTCTGCCGATGCGTTGGCTATTGCATTGTGTCATGGTAATAATGCCATACGAGGAAATTTATGATCGGACAATTACGCGGTACTCTTGCTATAAAAAAATCACCATACCTTGTGGTTGACGTTAATGGCGTTGGTTACGAATTACAAGCTTCTATGACTACAATGTATGCTTTACCTACGATTGGTAAAGAAGTATTTTTATTTACGCATTTTGTGGTGCGCGAAGATGCGCAGTTATTATATGCATTTGCAGATGAATCTGAGCGCTTGGTGTTTAGACAATTAATTAAGGTATCCGGTGTTGGTCCAAAGTTGGCATTAACAATACTATCGGGTATGAATGTTGCAAGCTTTGTGCAATGTATTGAAAGTCGCGATGTTGGCCGTTTAGTTAAATTACCTGGGGTTGGTAAAAAAACTGCTGAGCGTTTAGTAATTGAAATGGCGGATAAACTAAATAAAGATTTTAGTAGCACACAGCAAAACTTTAGCGAAGTAATCTTAGATAGCACTCATGATGCGGCAAGCGCTTTAGTAGCGCTGGGTTATAAGCCGCAAGAAGCACAAGCAGTAATACGCAAGATCTATGTGGCAGATGCAGATAGCGAAACGTTAATTCGTTTAGCATTGCAATCAATGGTTAAATAAGGTGTGTATATGATTGAAGAAGATCGCCTCACAGACGCCAAAGCGCATGTTATAGATGAAGATATTTATAACTCAATTCGTCCTAAATTGCTTGACGATTACGTTGGGCAAACTCAAGTCCGTGAACAAATGAGCATATTCATAAGCGCTGCGCAAAAACGTGGCGAGTGTTTAGATCATATTTTAATTTTTGGGCCACCTGGGCTCGGTAAAACTACGCTGGCGCATATTATTGCACAAGAAATGCGTGTTTCATTACGTCAAACCTCTGGGCCGGTAATCGATAAAGCTGGTGATTTGGCGGCGCTATTAACTAATCTGCAACCTGGTGATGTGTTATTTATTGATGAGATTCACCGCTTAAGTCCTGTAGTTGAGGAAATTTTATATCCTGCAATGGAAGACCGGCAATTGGATATTATGATTGGCGAAGGGCCGTCGGCACGATCTATAAAGATAGATTTACCGCCTTTTACTTTGATTGGAGCTACGACACGCGCTGGACTTTTAACTTCGCCGCTGCGTGATCGTTTTGGTATAGTGCAACGTTTGGAATTCTATACCCCAGAGCAATTGCAGCAGATTATTGTACGTAGTGCCAAAATTTTTAATGTTAGCATTGACGCTGTTGGCGCTGCTGAAATTGCACGCCGTTCTCGTGGGACGCCAAGAATAGCGAATCGATTGCTGCGTCGCGTGCGCGATTATGCGCAGATGCAGGATGCACCGCATATTGATGTCGCTGTAGCTGATTACGCATTAAAAGCTTTAGGTGTTGATAACGTTGGGTTTGATAATATGGATCGTTGTTTATTACAGGCTATTATTGACAAATTCGCAGGCGGACCGGTTGGAGTTGATAGTTTAGCAGCCGCAATTAGTGAGGAACGGGGCACTATAGAGGATGTACTTGAACCTTATTTGATTCAGCAGGGATATTTAATGCGTACACCACGAGGCCGAGTTGTTACCGATAAAGCTATCCAACATTTTGCATTACAGGTGGCGAGTCATGTTTGAACACACGATGTTAATTAGGGTATATTACGCCGATACCGATTCTTTGGGGATCGTATATCATGCGAATTATTTGCGTTTTTGTGAAATGGCACGTACCGAGTCCTTGCGTGAACGGGGAATTGGACTACCATATCTGATGACACAATATGGAATTCAGTTTGCAGTGGTTAATGCCACTATAACGTACTATAAGCCAGCGCAATTAGATGATCAGCTATTGATAGTGTCGACTATAAGTAATATTGGGCGTGCCAGCGTTACTTACAAGCAAGATATTTACCTTACTGACAAACAGGGGGCATTAATATGCTCTGTAGAAATAAAATTAGTTTCGGTGGACCAAAACATGCGTCCGCAAGCTTTACCGGACGCCTTAAAAATGGAGATAGTTTAGATGACCCCAGATATGTCACTACTGAGTTTATTTACAAATGCAAGTTTGCTTGTTCAAAGCGTTATGCTATTACTATTAGCAGCTTCTATTTATTCTTGGAGCATTATTTTTCAACGCGGCAAATTCTTGCGTAGCTGCAAATCTGCAACCGATCTTTTTGAATCAAATTTTTGGTCTGGCATAGATTTATCGAAACTCTACAATAAGTTGTCGATTCATCAGAAAAAGCTAGTTGGTCTAGAAGCAATTTTTGTAGCAGGGTTTAGAGAATATGTGCGTTTAAAAAAACAAAATGTGCAGCAACCAGATGCTTATGTAGAGAGTGTGCAGCGTGCTATGCGTATTAGCCTAGCCACAGAGGAATCGCGACTTGAACAGAATTTGTCGTTTTTAGCAACGATACAATCAATGAGCCCATATATAGGCTTGTTTGGTACGGTATGGGGTATTATGAATTCATTCCGTCAATTAGGAGTAGTGCAACAAGCAACTTTATCTATGGTTGCCCCAGGAATTTCAGAGGCTTTGATTGCTACTGCTATGGGCTTGATTGCTGCGATCCCAGCTGGCATTGCCTATAATCGTTATATTACCAATGTAGATCACTTGTCACTTAAATATCGTATGTTTGCTGAAGAGTTTATTAGTATTATGCAACGTCGCGGGGACCATAACGATGCTTAGTCTTGAATCGCGTAAGCGCCGTTCGATTGCAGAAATCAATGTAGTTCCTTATATCGACGTAATGTTGGTATTACTAGTAATTTTTATGGTTACTGCCCCGATGATTAATCAAGGCGTAGCGGTAGATTTACCAACTGCTAATGCTAAGGCTTTGCCTAAAGATGCGGCGTTGCCAATTATTGTTAGTGTTAATAGTAAAGGTGAATTATTTTTAAATATTAGCATTGATCCACAAAGCCCCATACATTCAGAAAAGCTACAAACTGAAGTAGCTACTGCGTTAAGATTAGATCGTAAACGTTCTGTTATGGTTAAGGCCGACAAAAGAGTAAGTTACAATACCGTGCTAGATGCAATGGTGCTATTGCAGCAAGCTGGTGTTCCGAGTGTAGGGTTAGAAACAATGAGCAAAGGATAGATGCACGCCTTTAGATTATCTAAGAGTCTTATTTTATCAATTACTTTACACGTGATGTTTTTTGCGGCTTTATTTACGACTATGGCTTTTGAAGTAAAACAACCGCCAATCATTATTAACTTAGCAAAAAATCCTGGGAATGATAAAAAAATTGTTCAGGCTGCTTTAATAGATAAGCGTGCCGTAGATCTCGCAAATCAACGTCGCGTAGCTGAAGAAAAATTACAACAAGAAAAAATCCTTGAGCAACAACGCATTGTAGAACTGGCGCAACAAGAGGCTGAACGAGCCAAACAGGCTTTAGAATTAGCAGCTGCATTGAAAGCGCAACAGCAAGCCATGCTAGAACAGGTCAAGCAAGAAAAAGCTAAAAAAATCCAAGAACAAGCAAAATTAGAACAACAATTACAGATGAAACAACAAATTGCACAGCAGCAGCACCTTGTTAAACAGCAGAAAGCCGCCGCGTTAAAAGCACAACACGACAGAATCGTAGCGGAACATCATACAATGTTGGAAGATGAAATTGAAAGGTATCGTGCCGAATTTGCAGCAGCAATTGAAGAAAATCGAGTTTTATCTGCGGTCTTTGCTAAAAATATTCGCTGTAAGCTAAAAATTATGTTGATGCCAGATGGTTCGATTTTGAATATAAAGGTACTTGAGTCTAGTGGTAATGTTGCTTATGACGAAATGTCTGCTAAAGCGGTCTATAAAAGTGCGCCGTTTCCTATGCCGCAGGATCAAGAGTTATATAAACAATTACGTGAAGTAATATTATCTTTTAAAAATGGAGAGCAATAAATTGAAGTATTCTAGATTTTTGTTAATTTTTATTGCTTTATATAGCTCTGTTGCTATGGCTAAGCCTTTGTATATTGAAATAACTGGCGGACAAAACATAGGCATTCCGATTGCGGTGGCGCCATTTTCTTCTGTTGTTCCTAATGATCCTATAGAACGAGCCGTAGAAGTAGAAAATATTTCTGCCATAATAAAAAATGATTTACAAAATAGTGGCCATTTCAAAACACTTAGCGTTGCTAACGATGCCAATCTTCCAAGATCCTCTGTGGATGTAAAACCTGGCTTCTGGAAAAATTATGGTGCTGAAAATTTATTGATTGGTTCGATAATACCTAAAGGCAATGGCGTTTATGATGTAAGTTTTCAATTAATTGATATTTATCAAGATAAAAAACCACCGTTATTAAACGTGCGTTTTCATAACAGGACACCTGCACAGTTTAGAGCTTTAGCTCATTTTATCAGTGATATGATCTTCAAAAAACTTACCGGAGTAAGGGGTTTTTTTTCAACACGAATCGCTTACATAACTGTAGAACGCTTTAAGAATGAAACCGTACATACGCTTACGGTTGCAGATGCGGATGGTTATAATGATAAGCCAGTTGTTTCTGCTAATTATCCGCTTATGTCACCACGTTGGTCTCCTGATGGCAAAAAAATTGCCTTTGTGTCGTTCCGCGGCGGCCGCTCCTCTATAAATGCAGTTAGTTTAGATACCGGCAAAATAGAGATGTTAACTAGATTTCCCGGCATTAACGGCGCACCAGCTTGGTCCCCGGATGGTAAAAAATTGGCATTAGTATTGTCTAAAGATGGGGCCCCTAAATTATATGTTTTGGACCTAATCTCTAGAGATTTACGTCAGTTAACTAGTGGCGGGGCGATCGATACCGAGCCATTTTGGCATCCGGATGGACAATCTATATTATTTACATCAAATCGTGGTGGCAAACCGCAAATATACCGAGTACTATTGCAAACAAGCGAGGTGACAAGGGTAACCTTTAATGGTAACTATAATGTCACGCCGTCATTAACTCCGGATGGTAAACAATTAATTATGTTACACCAGAGTGAAAAAGGCGCATATAATATCGCGGTACAAGACCTAAGTAGTGGGAAACTTAAGATCATCACTAAGGCCAATTTGGACGAATCGCCTACTTTGGCACCTAATGGCATGATGGTACTTTACGGCACGCGCGAAACAGATCAGAATGTGTTGGGTGCAGTGACCCTAGATGGAAAGTTTAGAATGCGTTTACCAGTGCAGGATGGTAACGTTAAAGAACCGGCGTGGTCGCCGTTTCTAGTAGAAGGTTGACAGTAATATGAGCTTTAACAGGAGAAATAAATATGTCATTTAAGAAGTTTGCCACAGCGGTTATAGTTAGCGGTGTAGCGTTTGGCTTGGTTGGATGTACTGCCAGCAAAAATCGTAATGCGAGTAATGAATACACAGATAGCAATGGTGTAAACACAGCTAGCAATTTTTATGGTGAAGTATTAAGCCCAGAACAAGAATTAGCATTATTGAATCAAAAAGTTGTGCATTTTGCATATGATGATTCAAGATTAACACAGCAAGATGAGCGTGTCTTAAATGTACATGCTAAGTATATGTTAGATCACCCGAATATCTCTTTGCGTATTAAGGGCCATACCGATGAACGCGGTGGACGTGAATATAACATCGCTTTGGGCGAACGTCGTGCGCAAACAGTTGGCAGATTCTTAGAGACTAAAGGTGTTCCAAGCAACAGGCTTTCTGAAGTTAGCTATGGCAAAGAACAACCAATAAGTCTAGAGAGCAACGATGCTGCTTGGGCAGAAAACCGTCGTGCTGAACTAGAATACGGAGAAATTGGCTAATGCGTTTTACCCAATCTTGGTTGGCAGTAGGCGCGATGGTTGTAACAATGACTTTGCCTGGCAGTAGCTGGGCAAAATCTGAGCTAGATTTGCGATTGACTCGGTTAGAAAATATAATCGAAAATGAATTAAATATCAGGCTAATAAACCAGCTTGATGCGATGCAGCAAGAAATTCGTGAGTTACATGGTAAAGTAGAAGAACAACAAAATGCCATGCAGGCCTTGAATCAGAAGCAAGATAAATTATTTGTAAATTTAGATTCTCGTTTAAATAGTTTAAATCCAGATGTAGTAACGTCTACGTCTGAACAAGCAATTTTTGATTCAGCCTATAAGCTGATGAATACTAAAAAATACGATGCTGCAATTACTGAATTTAAAGATCTATTATGGCAGTTTCCAGAAGGAACACAGGCTGCTAGCGTTTATTACTGGTTAGGTGAAATATATTTGTTGCAATGGCAACAAAATCGTTCTGATCAGGGGCTACTAGATCAAGCTAAACAATCATTTACCACAGTTACGAATAAATACCAAGGTGATACTAAAGAAGCCGATGCATTGTTAAAACTCGGTATGATCGAGATTGATTTAGGAAATTGGACACAAGCTAAGGAAATTTTAACTAAAGTAATACAGAAACAGCCAAATTCGTCGCGTGCACGAATTGCAGAAGGCAAGTTACAACGTTTACAGCAATAATTAACTAACACTAAATAATAATAAATGAACAATAATAACGATACCTTACGCATTACCGAAATCTTTTTATCATTGCAGGGTGAAACCAAAACTGTAGGCTTACCAACTACTTTTGTACGGTTGACTGGGTGTCCATTACGTTGCCAGTATTGCGACACTGCCTATGCATTTAAAGGCGGCGCGTTAGTTTCCATAGCAGACATTATAAAGCGTATACAGGGATTTTATGCGACTCAGGTTACGGTTACTGGTGGTGAGCCTTTGGCACAACCAGGATGCATTACTTTGTTGCGTGAGCTATGTGATCTCGGCTACAACGTCTCTTTAGAAACCAGCGGTGCGATTGATGTAACAGAAGTAGATCCGCGTGTAATAAAAGTTGTGGATTTAAAAACTCCTGGCTCTAAAGAAATGCATCGTAATCTATATTCTAATCTTGAACATATAACTGCGCACGATCAGATTAAATTTGTTATTTGCGATCGTGCTGACTTTGAATGGAGTAAGGCTATGCTTATAGAACATGATCTTTGTGCTAAATGCGAAGTACTATTTTCTCCTAGTTACGGGCAGATGCAGAATCGTGACTTAGCACAATGGATCCTTGATGATCAGTTACCAGTTCGTTTCCAAGTGCAATTGCACAAGTACATTTGGGGCGATGAGCCAGGCAGATAAATATCTTATAAATTTATGCTTGACGAAGCTGCTCAATAATGTATAATTTCAGCCTTCGGGTCGTTAGCTCAGGCGGTAGAGCAGTAGACTTTTAATCTATTGGTCGAAGGTTCGAGTCCTTCACGACCCACCAAATTCTCTAGCCATATGCATGCGTAGCCACCTTTAATAAGCTAGTAGACAATAGTTTTGATTTGAGACTAGAATTAGTTGTGAACAAAATAGTTACAAATATAGGGCTTACGCTATGAACTTACGTTTAATCTTCGGCTGCATTATGCTTGCGTTGTTATCTTGTGGTGGTGCATTAGCTGAAGGTGTCGCCCTTGGTGATGTAGCAAATACCTTATTAGTCGGTGGTGGCGTCCTAACCAAGCTGATGTGGGCGGTGTGCATTGTTGTCGGTATTGCGCTTATAGCCGCGGCGTTTACCCAGTTCCAAATTCATAGACGCAATCCAAAATTAGTACCGTTAACGACACCGGTTTTATATCTAATTCTGGGTATTATCGCGATCGCAATACCATTTATTAGCCAGGTTGAAGGGTTTTTGAGTAGCGGGCATCCCGGGATTCGTGGAGCACCAGCTGCACCAACAGCGCCGCCAGTCACCACTGGAAAACCAGCAAAGCAATATGATTCGAATGATATAGACGCGCCGCTTTACTAAACTTTTTTAACACGTTGAATTAATTGTTGTACTTCTTCAATTCGTGCCTCAATGCGATGTTTAGTTTTTTGATCGTTTTTAATACTTGCTAATGCGGTACTAAGTTGTCCTACGGCAGATCCAAAGTCCCCATGCAATAAATACCATTCTGCGTTAGCCTCGTATACGGCAATCTGATTGCCGAGCATGCCTTCGCTTTGTCGAATGTATTCGTAGTACATTGGCTCTGGATTATGTAGATGCTTATATTTTGCCAATATTTTTTTTGCCTGCTTGGGATCTTTGGTTTGCAATAATAGATCTGCATATTGTAATAACACTGCGGCACTATCCGGATAAACTTGTAACATATGTTGAATGCGTTGCTTGGCCTGCGAAATTCTATGTAATTGCATTTCTATATCTACCGCAGTTAACTGTATGATTAAGTCATCTGGGTAAGCTGTAATTAAACTTTCTAATGCATTCCATGCTTGCTCGGGTTTATCGTTAAGTAACAGTGCGTAAGCATATGCGTAATAAGCCGCCATTTTGTTACTGTAACGTTGCGTATTCAGTGTATGCTCTGATTCTTCTATAAAATGATTTAAATTAGCGGTGCTTTGTACATTGATTCTTGCTTTCACCAGATGAAACATATTGGAGCTGGTTTTACGTTTGTAACTGAGTTCATTGGCACGATTGCGAGTGTCTGCAATTCTAGCTTCTGATAATGGGTGAGAAAGTAAATATTCTGGTGGTTTATTATTGTAGCGTAAATGTGATCCCATACGCTCTAGCATATTTGGTAACCCTTGTGGATCAAATTGCGCTTTTGATAAGATTTGTACCCCGATACGATCCGCTTCATGCTCATGTTGTCGAGAAAAATTTAACATCGTTTGTGCATGTCCAGCTAAAGCCGGAATAATTAACTCAGGTACCCCAAGAGCAATGGCTACTAATGACTCGGCTAATGTAACTGGCATAGCGCGTTTACTTTCGGTGATTTGTTGTAGAACGTGTTGTTGCGATACGTGAGCTAATTCGTGCGCCATAACCCCAGCTAATTCACTTTCATTGTCAGTCACCATGATTAGACCTGAATGCACGGCTACGTGACCGCCAAAAAATGCGAAAGCATTAATAGAATTATCTTTTATAGCAAAAAATTTAATATGCAGATCGTTATAAGGCATATTCATGTAGGGGGTTAGACGGTTGCCAACGTGCCTGATGTACTCATTTACTAGGGCATCCTGGTGTGCCAAACCAGCGGCACGGATTTCCTTCATCATTAAGTCTCCGATCAAACGCTCATCACTGATCGAGATAGTAGATCTAAACTCATTCCCCAAGTCAGGCAAATTGCTTGCGATGGCGGTGGATATTAGCCCGCAGCTAAGAACAATGCTTATAAAAGTTAAACGGCGGCAAAATATCATCATTATATGTTGATCATCAGCTCATAGTTTGAGAACATTCTATCATAGGAGTAACCAGTAAAATATGACAACATACACCGTTACAGCAGCCGATCATACCTATGACCTACAACTAGATACTTGCGGCTTACGTTGCCCTATACCTATTATGCAGACCAAACTAGAAATAAGCAAGTTAACTAATGGTGAAAAATTGTTAGTTGTCGCGACCGACCCAAGCTATAATCTAGATTGTCGCGTGTTTCTAAAACAAACCGGACACCTCTTGTTAGAGTCATGGCGTGAGGGTGATAGATTTTATTACCTATTACAAAACAATTGGAGGCCTTGTGATTAAAGTCTTTAAAGGATGGGTGGATCGTTATTTATCAGATCCAGATGCAATTCTCTTGTTGGTATGGATTATTGCTATGTTGGCAGTAGTACTAGTATTAGGGCATATTTTGATGCCGGTATTTCTTAGCGTTGCAATCGCTTTGTTGCTACAATTCTGGGTCAATATATTACAAAAACACCAAATATCGCGTTCCATATCATTTTGGATTGTATACACAATATTTGCGACAGTATTTTTTGGGGCGATATTTTTCATGCTGCCATTGCTGTGGCGGCAATGCGTTAGTTTAGTGACAGAAATGCCAGTTCTGTTACAAAACGGTAAAAATGCATTTACAGATTTTATCCATTCGAAACAAGACTATATTTCACAACAATATTTAGACTCGATCGGTGCCAGTCTAGTGGCGCAGTCGCAGGATCTTGGTAAACGCGCAGTTACTCTTTCTCTAGCAACCATACCAGGTTTAATAACAATAGCCGTATATCTTGTTTTGGTGCCGCTGCTAGTATTTTTCTTTTTAAGAGACAGCTTACAAATAGTTTCTTGGATCAAACGCTTTGTGCCAAAGAATCGCGGCATGATCGGTAAAGTCTGGGTTGAAATGAACCAACAAATGGGAAATTACATCCGCGGTAAGATCTATGAAATTTTAATTGTTTTTATTTTTACATATGTAGTATTTTTATTCTTTGGCCTAAAATATCAAGTTCTATTGGCGAGTATAGTTGCCTTATCGGTTATTATTCCTTATGTAGGTGTGGTTTTAGTTACAATTCCTGTTGCCTTGGTGGGGTATTTTCAGTGGGGTTTTGGTGGTGGTGTTACCGGTGAGTTTGCATTAATGATGTATTCGTATATGTTTGTGCAATTTGTCGATGGTAATATCATAGTACCGTTGTTGTTTTCAGAAACTATGAATTTACATCCTATTGCAATAATTGTAGCGATCTTATTTTTTGGATCGGTATGGGGTTTTTGGGGAGTATTTTTTGCGATACCTTTAGCGACTCTAGTTAAGGCCGTTATAAATGCATGGCCTACAGATAAAGATGCACATCATCGTAGCCACCACCAAGCTTAATCTCGTAATGGCTCAAGACCAGCGTCAAGGTTTAGAGCATCGCAATACAGCATGAATTTTTCACGTAATGTTGGCACGTGCGTGTTAATCGTGATGTTGATGTTGAATGTCATTGACGACATTCTGGTACCCGTATGCGCTAAATAAGTATGTGCGTTTATGTCTTCTATATTAATGTCTTGCGAAGTAAAGAACTTAGCAAGATCATTAATAAGACCCTCACGATCAATTGTTACGGCATGTACTAAATATGACATGGTTTTCAGTCGTGGTTGCTTGGGGGTAGTGCGGCGCACAGTGATAACTACACCTAATTTTTGTTCCAATAGTGGTAATCCAGCCTCAATTTTTGCTATTGCACCCCAACTGCCCTCGATTAAAAGCATGATACCAAACTCACTGCCCAAAGAAGTCATTCTGGTATTGAGGATATTGCCGCCACAATTGGTGAGATTTTGCGTTAATTGGTTAACAACATATGGGTTGTCAGGGCCAAGTACGGTAATAACTAGATAACTATTCAGTACTGCGGTCATGTTTTGGTATTAACCTTTTTATTATTAGGACTCCATTTTAACAAAAATATGTAAATGTGCTAGTTATTTCTTGGTTTTTATTGATTATATTTTATGCCGAGATCAGGGCTTATGGGTAATTTTTATGACTAACTTGGTGTTTCACCCCAGTCTTTGTTGTTTTAGTTGTTTTCAGCAGCGGGATCAATCTCAATACCAAGCAGTCAGGATAATTCATTATTTCTGCATAATTGTGGTTCTGGATCAATAAATCGTTATAAAAAGCGTATTTACAAATTATTATATGAGTGAAATAATAATGTTAGATTTTATTAATGTAGGCAGTAATGTTGTTAATTAATTATATAAAAAGGATATTTAATTGGTCGCTTGAGAAATTCAGGGCATTTAGATCCATAATATTCCCACAAATTCCTACTGTAACTATAGAACAAAACATATATTATATATGCTTGTTTGGTGATTATAACGAATTAACAAAATGTTTAAATGGGGAATATCAACCAGGAGTAGCATACCCTTCTCATTTATCTAATTATTTTTTAAGCTTCTTTCCTCAGCTACAGCATTATTGCTATAAGAATAAACGCATAGAATACATTCACACTATATTACTACATTATATTGACAACAATTTATGCGCTGCATTACAAGGAAACAATCCAAATATCATAAATTTATTATTAACTAAATTAACTTTTGACAATATGATGGAATGTTTGAAAAGAGCAGTTCAAAATAACAAACAAAACATTATTATATTTTTGCGTTTGAAAATTTCTGCATTGGACGCAGATAGAGCGATAGCATATGCTATCAATGACAATAATCATGAGTTAATAAAATGCTTATTCAACGTGATTGATATAAATATTATTTATAAGCATCTAAAGATATTTGTGAGAAACAACAATGTTGTGGCCATTAAGTCGTTAATATCGAAAATGGATCAAGATATAATTGATACTTTGTTTAAGTATGCCATAGAACATGAAAACTATGATTTAATTGATGTTTTTTTAGACTCAGCAAGTCCAAGATGTATTGCCGACTTAATAAGTAAAGCGATTGAAACTAAAAATAAAATCGTTATAAATGCTTTGGCATCAAAAATTCCAGAATCTTTTGCGCCGGAATTCTTTGCAGCTCTTGAGTACATGCAAGAAAAAGAATTTAAAGAATTTATAACAGAGGTATCTGCTTTGTTTATTTTTAAAAGTTTTAACTCTGTTAAGCATGTTCATAATAGTATAAAAAAACTAGTAGAAATGATGCCATATTCTGTTGTTGAAACATTATTACAGCTTTCACAGGAACGTAATGCTCTTGAGTTAATTGAATTATTTTCCGATAGGCTGGAAGAAATTGTATTTACCGAATCAATACAAGAATATTATGAGAAAAATACATTAGAATCTATTTTGTCTCTTGGCGATAGAATTTCTAATGTTGTATTATCCACTAAAATAAAAGATAGAGTATTATATTTCTTTTCTCGCTTAATACCTATTATGCAGGAACATGCAGGAAGTGACATTCATAATGAAAATCCATTTAGCTATGATATATATAGTAAATCATTTACATGTGAGGCATTCAAAGACATAAGGTTTTTAACTGTTTCTTGTATATTATTGGAGGATGCTCTGCAAAATAATAAATCAAGTATCATAAATTTAATATTGCCAAAAATGACCTATCTTCATGAAGTAGCATATGACAAACACGGATATATACCAAAGATATTGCTGCTGGCAGTCAAGCAAAAAAATCTTGAAACTATCATTAGTTTTAGTAATGGGTTGGCAAAAAATGAAACAATAGACGAAGCATATAATCTCTCATGTGATCTAAATTTTTCAGATTCTGCGAAAGCATTATTGCCAAACGTAAGTGACATGTTTGCGTTAAAAATATTAAATAAAGCAGCCGCTACAGGGGATACTGAAGGAGTCGCAGTTTTATCATGCAGGACGTTTCCATTGAAAGAGATTTCAAAAATAATTGATGCAGCTTTACATAATAGTATGTTTCAGATTGTAGAAATTTTGATAAGAAAAAATGATCTGGATTCATATTTTTATCAGAAGTTAAATGAAGGCTTTACAACTAATGAAAAAATTAATGATGTTGTTCTATCATGGAAAAAGAAACCAGGGTGGGCACTACCTGAGCTGCAAAAAATGTTAAATATATTAATTCAAACTTGTGGCTATCATGGCCCTAAAGATGATCTGTCAAAAATAACACTAGCTTTGGTGAAATTTACAGAACAACATAATTGTATTGAAAAACTACGTTATGCATATAGTGCGACGAACAACATAAATCAGAGAATAAATAGTTATTTTTTCAGATCAATAGAATCAGAACACCCTGAAAACCTAGCAGAACATGCCAGTTATTTTTATAAAAATCTTTTTAAAAAAACCGTAAAAGATCTTAGGGTTACTTATGATAAATTACTTACAGATAGTGGTTTAAAATGTTTTAAGCATAATCGTGCATATATTGAAAATCATTTAAGTCCTGAGCAACTAGTAAGCAGTAATAAAAAAACAAAGACAGATTTATTTTATGAAATGCTCCTTCAACCACCTGATGGATCTTATGTTAGTGATGTTTGTCATTTTGAAGTTATACGAACTGTTAGAGTTCTGCATCTAAGAAATGTAATTAAAATATTTATGGCAGAAGATTTTTATATTGATTACGATCTACATCAAGGAATTATCAATACTGACTTAAAGGTTCTAAGGAGACAGTTAAGTGAAAATCTTTCACAAATGCTTGGCGCCTATTGGGATGATGAGCTACGAGAAGCATTTGCCTTGCTAAAATTGCATTCTACCGAAGTATATGGAGATTTATACAATATGAGCACAAGTCAATTACTAACAGGATTTATTGAGCGTAATATAGGGGAACGAGTTTATGAAAAGCTTGCAAAAACTTCCAAAACTGAATTCATAGGCAGATATAGGATTTAGTATAAAATGGCGCTATATAACTATTCTCTTACGTTTCTAATCACGTATTTTAGAATCTTATTTTTAACAGCAGGATTTTTATTAGCTATATTGAAATTTTTATTTTCTTTGGTTATGACTGTATTGAGTCCTATATATTCTATAGTCGCTCCAATTGTTAGTCCGGTCATTGCTACTTTGAATGCTAGATTTATCTCTTTTTTACAGTCTTTATTAGTGCAAACGCCATGGTTGGGAAAGGCTTTACAGCCAGTGGTGAGATTTCTATCTCCTATAATATCTGCGCCTGCATTTCAAGTCGTACAGGGTATATTTATGCTTGCTGCGGTCCCTTATATTGCGGCTGCTGCGGTTAGCACAATGATGTTTGTGTACACATTTGGGATTCGCTTGATAGTCAATGTAGGTAGAGTAGTGTATGATTATCTCTATAGAAGCACTCACGCCACTCATAAATACCTTAGTGTAGTTGGAACATTAAAAAAAGTAAGCAATGAAATTAGTGATTTGTACAATGATCGTTATAATGCATGGGACCAACGTGCCCCTCGTTCAGCTGTAGTAAAAGTTTTTCTTATATTGCTACAATGTGCATCTTTACTAGTACTCATGCCATTTGCTTTTGTAAATAGATTGGTTACGTTTGGCATTGAGGGTGTTTATGGTATTGCTCACGCATTCTCCGATGCATGTACAACTGCAAAAGATGCATTTAACGCAACACTGGATATTCCATTGTTGCGCATTATGCGTCGATCTTGGACAACCGTAGTTAATCCCCCATTAGACGAATCAGTGAATAATAAAGCACATGAATTTGACAATAAAGAGGCAGATAGTAACCAAACAACTAATACACCCCAATTAGATAGTAAGGGGGAAATAAATATGGACACGGGCTATAGGTTAAACGTAGCTTTAGAGACCGTTCGCCAAAACCGAGCACAACTGCAGATATAAAGCATGTATTTAGCTAACTTTTTAGTGTGTTAGATCGATCTTGTGGTTAGCGTGTTTTGTTCGTATCATAATACCTTGAACAAAGCAAAAAGGAGCTGTTATGGTGTCTGGTGGTTTTACCGGTAGCATAGTTGCTATAGTTACACCGATGTTGGCATCTGGTGAGGTAGATTTAGAAGCTTTCCGTAGCCTGGTTCTATGGCACTTACAAGCCGGGAGCAACGGTATTGTGGTGCATGGAACAACTGGCGAAAGCGCTACCTTAACACCTCTTTACAGCCATTGGTGAGATTTCTATCTCCTATAATATCTGCGTCTGCATTTCAAGTAGTACAGGTGTAGTAAAAGTTTTTCTTATATCGCTACAATGTGCATCTTTACTAGTACTCATGCCAGTTGCTTTTGTAAATAGATTGGTTACGTTTGGCATTGAAGGTATTTATGGTATTGCTAACGCATTCTCCTATGCATGTACAGCTGCAAAAGATGCATTTAACGCAACACTGGACATTCCATAGGTTAAACGTAGCTTTAGAGACCGTTCGCCAAAACCGAGCACAC
>Ga0206900_1002_pt1 | contig 79875 bp, 66 predicted proteins | sample Alteio_BWOrgHeat_46_FD_153235 | JGI IMG/M metagenome (GOLD analysis project Ga0206900, IMG submission 153235) | Enriched cells from forest soil in Barre Woods Harvard Forest LTER site, Petersham, Massachusetts, United States -... | ecosystem: Environmental > Terrestrial > Soil > Temperate forest >... | reverse complement strand
TCACCAAAAGCGCATTGCCGGTCACGAAACCCAGGCGCCAGCCGGTCATATTATATGATTTGATGACGGAATGAAGTTCCACGCCCACGTCTTTGGCGCCGGGCGTTGCTAAAAAGCTCAACGGCTTGCCTTCGAAAATCAATCCGGCATAAGCGGCGTCGTGGATGACGACGATATTATGCTTTTTGGCGAATTCGACGACACGCGCGAAAAATTCCGGCGTGGCGCTCCCGCCCGTCGGGTTGTTGGGATAATTCAGGACGATGGCTTTGGCTTTGCCCAGCACATCGACGGGAATGGAGTCCAGGTCCGGCAGGAAATTATTTTCCGGCGTGAGTTTCAGATTATGGACGAGGCCGCCGTAATAGCGGGCATGCGTGCCGAACACGGGATAGCCGGGCGAGGTCATCAGCACGTAATCGCCGGGATTGATGAGCGCTGCCGGCAGGATGGAGAGCGCGGCTTTGCTGCCGATGGAATGCAGCACTTCCGTTTCGGCATCGATGCCCTTCACGCCAAAGACGGAATCCATGTAACGCGCGGCGGCCTGCTTGAGCGTGGCATCGCCGTTGTCCGCGTAGCCGCGATTTTCCGGACGGGCGGCTTCGCTGGAGAGTTTGGAAACGATTTCGGGGAACGCCATTTCGTCCGGTTCGCCCACGCCGAGGTCAATGATCTCGGCATTGGGATTGGCGGTCATGGCGGCGCGTTTGGCGCGTTTGATTTTCTCGAACTTATAGATGTTCTGGGACTTGCCGTATTGGTTTCCGCCAATGCGGTCGGCAAAAAGATTTTGAATGTAAGATTCGGACATACGTAGATCAAATTCCGGGCGGGTCCTGCCGTTGTTCGCGGAGAAACCTCTTTCGGCTCATGGCAAGGATGTCAGTTGAGAGGCGCGGGGTCAAGTTTCCGCCGCAGATGCCGGCCGCCGTGCCGCCGTCCATTTTGGCCATCCTCTAAGGGCATAATGGCCAAAAATGGGCGGGTTTTCTCACATTTCTTGGGTCCGGCGTCCCAATAACGTCAGTGTTTTGGCTTGCTTTTGGGCCTGCGGCGGGGAACAATCTGCGTCTTTATGGAAACGAACGACGCGTCCAGTTTGCTGTTCAAATGGTGGCCGCAAATTGAAGCGAATAAAAATCGGATTATCACCGGCATAGCCATCGTGGCGGTGGTGGTCCTGGGCTATTCCTTTTATTCCTGGCACCATACGCAGACCCAAATTGACGCCGGGGACGCCGTGACGCAGGCGCTGGTTTCATTACCGGCCAACTCCGACCTTTCCCAGGTGGCGAACCGGTACCTGGGCATTTCCGATGAATACGGCAGCACGCTGGCAGGCCAGCGCGCGCTGATGCAGGGGGCGTCGGCTTTGTTCATGGCGGGCAAGTACGCGGACGCCCAGGGCGTTTTCCAGCGGTACGCGGATGCGCACCCGGACGGCGAATTTTCCGGCCAGGCGACACTGGGCGTAGCCAAGTGCATGGAAGCGCAGGGCAAGCTCAACGATGCGGCGGGCCAGTACCAGCACGTGATCAACGATTCGGCGGATGAGGAAGCGGTAATCGCCGCCCAATTTTCACTGGCGCAGATTGACTTGCAGCAAAAAAACTACGATAACGCCGCGCAACTTTTTCAGAAGGTCATGCAATCGGACCGGTTCGGCATCCTGGGCAGCGAAGCCGCCCAATACCTGGCGAGCATGCAGTCGCGGCCTGCCGCGGGCGCGCCTGCGACCGCCCCGTCCGCCGCCACTGCGCCGGCAGCCAAGGGAACCCCGGCTCCATTCAACTTAAGTCACTAATCTATGAAGTTAACCATTATCGGAACCGGCTACGTCGGTTTGGTCACGGGCACATGTTTCGCCGAGGTCGGCCACCAGGTCATTTGCGTGGACAACGACGCGGCCAAAGTGAAAATGCTCCAGGGCGGCGGCATCCCCATTTATGAGCCGGGCCTGCAGGAGCTGGTGCAAAAAAACGTCGCCGCCGGGCGGCTGTCGTTCACCAATAACACGGCGGAAGGCGTGGAAAAATCCGACGTCATTTTCATCGCCGTGCCCACGCCGCCGCAGCCGGACGGCTCGGTGGATTTGAGCTTTATTGAGCGCGTCGCACGGGACATCGCCAGCGCCATGACTTCGTACAAGATCGTGGTGGACAAAAGCACGGTGCCGGTCAAGACGGGCGAGCGTGTTTCGGAGACCATCAAACGTTATTGCAAGTCCAAGGTGGAATTCGACGTGGTGAGCAACCCGGAATTTTTACGCGAAGGTTTCGCCGTCGGCGATTTGATGAAGCCGGACCGCATTGTAGTGGGCGTGCGCTCGGCGCGCGCGATCGCAGCGATGAAAGAAATTTACACGCCGTTCAAAGCGCCGATCATTATCACGGACATCAATTCGGCGGAACTGATCAAGCATGCGGCCAATTCGTTCCTGGCACTGAAGATTTCCTATATCAACGCGATTGCGACCGTTTGCGAGGCCGCGGGCGCGAATGTGCAGCAGGTGGCCGAAGGCATCGGTTTGGACGAGCGCATTGGCCGCCGCTTTTTGAATGCGGGCATTGGTTTCGGCGGCAGTTGTTTTCCGAAGGACCTGAGCGCGTTCATTAAAATTTCTGAACAGGTAGGCTACGAATTCCACTTGCTCAAAGAAGTCCAGCGCATCAACGCCGACCAGATGGATCGTTTCGTCAAAAAGATCACGGATACCCTCTGGGTTTTGCGCGACAAAAAAATCGGCGTGCTGGGCCTGGCGTTCAAACAGAACACCGACGACGTCCGCACGTCCCCGGCCATTGACCTGTGCCAGCGTTTATTAAAGGAAGGCGCCACGTTGCGGGTCCACGACCCCAAGGCGATGGAAAAGGCCAAAGCGCTTTTGCCCAACGTCACTTATGTGGAAGACATGAACGCGGTCCCGATGGGCTGTGATGCCCTGGTGATCGCGACCGAATGGGAAGAGTTCAAGGCGCTGGATTTGGACCGCGCGAAAAGCGCCCTGACCCATCCGATTATGTTCGATGGACGAAATCTCTTTGACCCGGCCGAGATGGAAAAGCGCGGCTGGATCTACAAGAGCATCGGGCGATAACAGAAATTCTCCATGTCCGCCGGCTCACGGCAGATTATTGACGTCAGCGCGGCGCTCATTTTTCACCAGGGCCGGCTGCTCATCACCCAACGCCATGCGGATTCGCATCTCGGCGGCCTGTGGGAATTTCCCGGCGGCAAACTGGAAGCGCAGGAAACATTCGAGCAATGCCTCATCCGCGAAATCCGCGAAGAACTCGGGATGGAAATCGCCGTGGGGAAATTATTCGAGGAAGTGACCCACGCTTACGAAACCAAAACCGTCCACCTGAAATTTTTCCTTTGCGAATGGACCGGCGGCGAACCGTCGGCGCTGGGCTGCGCCGCGTTCCGGTGGGTTCGCAAAAACGAACTAACTGATTTCAAATTTCCGGCAGCCGACGCGCGGCTGCTGGAAAAACTGGCGGCCAGCGGGCCGTTTAACTAGCCGAGTTGTTAGTGCCCGTCATCGAGGGTCCGGGCGGAGGCAAAGGCGGTGACATGGCCGGTGGCGGAGGTACTGGGACCGGCGCCTCCGGATGCGGCGGCGTAACCGGGGCGTTGGTGTCGCTCATCCCGCTGGCCGGGGCTTTCTTCTTCTTATGCACCGCCGCCCTGGCTTTGGCGTGAGTCCCGAAATATACGGAGGCGGCATCCAGCGTCGTGCCGTTTTCTTCCGGCTGGTAATAGCCGGTCACCGGCTGGCCCACGACGCCGTCGGCCAAAATCGCGGGCTTGTCGTCCTTCATGATGTGCGTTTCGGAGGTGATTTGAAAGGTGCGGGTGCCGACGGTGAGCGTCATCGCATTGGTATCCAAGGTATCCACCGTGCCGTGAAACGGAGCGCCGTGCTTCGCTTTGGCGGGCGCGGCAGCCGTTGAGCCGGCGGCGGCATCCTGGGCAAATGACCGCGCGGGCAAAGCCAGAAGGCCAGCGGTGATCAAACCGAGAAGAGCGATTTTGATTTTCATAGGTTTACAATTTTAAAGAAGGACGGAGAAACATAAGAAACGGTTACACGGGCATCAACTAAATAGTGACGGGCAGCAAATCAGCATGGGGCATGGCGGGCTTAATTCCTGCTACGGGCCTTTGGCCGGGTTTAATTTCTGACGGACGGCGTCACGGCGCCTGGACCAGTCATACCAATCGTATGCCCATCTTTCGCCAGCCAGGTTCTTTTGCGCCTTGGGCCAAAGGTCCTCCAGAATTTTCAATTCATGCCGGGCATTGGTGGTGTCGCCCCATTTCAAATACGTTTCCGCGAGGTTCAAAATGTTTTCGGGATCATCGGGCGCAAGCACGGCGGCGCTTTGAAGAAATTCCTCGGCTTTGTCCCGGTTGCCAATGCTTAACGGCCAGCCGGGGGCATCCCGATAAAGCAAACCGAGGCTGCGATTGGGGCCGGCGAAATCAAAACGCTGATCCAATTGCGCGGCCGCCAGCCATTCGCGCTCCATTTCGTGGACAATATGCAAGCCGTGGAGCATTTCGTATTGCGCGAGCTGGCCCAGGTTAAGCCCCATATAATAATGCAGGGCGGCGCAATTGGTGAGCAAAAGAGCCCGCTGACAGGCGTTGATACCCTCCTGGGCAATCGCGGCATCCTGCGATTTGTTCGTCCCCCGGTCGGTCAAATCATAGCAAGTGCGGGCAAATTCCCACGCCACGACCGGGTTATTCGTCTGGGACTGGTATTCCGCCCGCGCATGCTCATAAGCGGCCCGGGCGCGTTCGGCAAACATTTGCTCCTGCGCGGTGCTCGCAAAGAGAGTCGCCGTGGCGGCAAAAAGAATGGCCAGGGAAAGGCCAACGGCATGAAGCCGGCATGGTTGTGGTATCGGTGTTTTTCGTCCGTCGAATTTTCCCTTATTTTTCATGTTTTAGCGCCCGGGGAGCCGCTGGAATTAATCGTTTAATTCGGTTGCCATCAAGCTAAATTCCGATATATAATGTGGAGGTGAGATTGAATTGGAAATTTATCTGGCTGGCAATCCTGTTGCTGCCGCTGCCTTTTTTGGCCAGTGGCTGCGGCGGCGTTAGCGCCGGCACCACGGTGTCACCGGCGACTTTTTTCCTGCCGGGCCTTTTGCGCAATGACACAGCGCCCGCAACGAACGCGCCGAGTGCCTTTTCTCCGGCTACAGCTTTCGCTTCTGCGAGCCGATAAATCTCTATGCGATTTCCTTTCGCGCTGACAAAAAAAATTGCCAGTCACATCATCAAACACAAGCTCTGTAAGACGCCGAAGTTTGCGATGGTGCTGCAATTGGAACCCCTCCACACCTGCAACCTGACCTGCACCGGCTGCGGCCGCATCCGCGAATACTCCACGAGCCTCAAGGACATGGTGCCGCTGGAAAAATGCCTGGGCGCGGCCCTGGAATGCGATGCGCCGATGGTGAGCATTTGCGGCGGCGAACCGCTGATTTATCCCAAAATTGAAGAATTGATCCAGGGCCTGCTCGACCAGGGCCGGGTCATTTACGTCTGCACGAACGCCATGTTCATGCGGAAGAAAATGAGGGATTACCTGGCAGCCATTTATTCGCCGGAAGTCGAGCCGAAGCTGAAAAAGCTGCTCGATGATAAATTAATTTCTGACAAGGAAGCCGAAGCGATTCGCGCGTCGGATACCGCGGTCAAAAAGAAAGTCGTCATCCGCCCGACCAAATGGATGTATTGGAACGTCCACGTGGACGGATTGGAATTTACCCACGACCTGATCGTGGAACGCGAAGGCGTGTTCAAGGAATGTGTCGCGGCCATTCGCATGGCGAAAATTCTCGGTTACCAGGTGGCCACCAACACGACGGTTTATAAAGAAACGGACGTGCAGGAAATCGAGGACATGTTCAAATTCCTGTCGTCGCTCGAAGTGGATGGACACACGATTTCGCCGGGCTACGATTACGATGCGGCGAAGAAGGACATGGTCAAACGCCTGGGCAAGGATCCGAAAGCCTTTTTCCTGACGCGCGACATGACGCGACAGAAATTTGCCAAAATTGAGGATTGGGGCAAGGCGTTCACAATTTTTGGCACGCCGGTTTACCAGGAATTTCTCGCAGGGAAACGGGAATTGACCTGCACCGCCTGGGCGATTCCGACTTACAATGTGCGCGGCTGGAAAGCGCCGTGTTACCTGATGACGGACGGCCATTATAATGGTTACCAGGAAATGCTCGATAAGGTGGACTGGGAAAAATACGGCGTCGTGGACGGCAAAGCGCGCGACCCGCGTTGCGAGCATTGCATGGTCCACTGCGGATATGATCCCAGCGGCGCGCTCGGCACGAACTATCAGTCCGGTGACAATTGGAAAAATATCAAATACAATTTCGGCGCGAAGCCGGCGCCATATCCGTATTCGCCCGACCTGGAGAAGCGCGCCTTCAATGGCGTAACCGTCGGCAAAGGACATTTGGCCGAGGCCAAAGCGGCGATTAATTCACCGGCAGCGGGCGCACGCGGAGCGTTCTCGCAAAAGGAAGAAACGCATGTGGGAACTCATTGCGGGACGAATGAGGCGGATGAGCAGTAATTCTGCGCGGGGAGATCGGCTTGGTATCGGCTTCAAGTATTTAGGCAGCGAGCAGGAAATAATTTAGAGAATTGAATCATTTAGGATGAGCAAAACACTTTATCTTTCACCACCCTCGTTTGATGGATTTGACGGCGGCGCGGGCGCGCGCTACCAGGCGCGGCGCGAAGTCACGTCGTATTGGTATCCCACGTGGCTGGCGCAACCGGCGGCCCTCACGCCCGGCTCACGCCTGCTGGATTGCCCGCCGCATAACGTGGATCTGGCCCAATGCCTGGCCATCGCGAAGGATTACGATCACGTCATCATCAACACTTCGACGCCGTCGCTCAAAAACGATTGCAAGGTGGCTGAGGCCATCAAGAAGCAAAAGCCGGACACGAAAATCGGCTTTATCGGGGCGCACACGATGGTGCTGCCAACCGAGACCTTGAAGGCATCAACGGCGATTGACTGGGTAGGCCGCAAAGAATTTGATTATACGTGCAAAGAAGTGGCGGAAGGCCGTCCGTTCGAAAAAATCGCCGGGCTCTCCTTCAAAAACCGGGACGGGAAAATCATTCACAATCCCGAACGTGAAATGATCCCGGACATGGACGCGCTGCCGTGGGTGGCCGACGTTTACCAGCGGGATTTGAAGATTGAGAATTATTTTATTGGTTATCTGCTGCATCCGTACGTCAGTCTGTACACGGGACGCGGCTGCCCGGCACAATGCAGTTTCTGCCTCTGGCCGCAAACCATCGGCGGCCATAAATACCGCGTGCGTTCGCCGCAAAATGTGGCCGACGAAATGGCATACATGCAGAAGTTGTTCCCGCAAGTGCGCGAATTTTTCTTCGACGACGACACGTTCACAGCGAACTTGCCCCGCGCCCGGGAAATCGCCAAAAAACTGGGGCCGCTGGGATTGACGTGGAGCTGCAACAGCCGCGCGAATTTGGATTACGATACGATCAAGAGTTTCAAGGACAATGGGCTGCGCCTGTTCCTGGTCGGTTACGAAAGCGGCAACGACGAGACGCTCAAACGCATCAAAAAAGGCGTCACGACCGACGAAATGCGGACGTTCACCAAAGCCTGCCACAAGGCCGGCGTGGTCGTTCACGGAACATTTATCCTGGGCCTGCCGGTGGAGACGAAAGAGACGATTGAGCAGACGATTAATTTCGCGAAAGAACTCGATGTTTTCAGCCTCCAGGTTTCCCTCGCCGCACCGTATCCGGGCACAGAGCTTTACGAACAGGCCAAGCTTAATGGCTGGTTTGTGAAAAAAGACAAAACGGATTTGGTGGAGGGCGACGGCTTCCAGCAAAGCACGCTCGCCTATCCCGAGGCGTCCAAGGAAGAAATCTTCGAAGCGGTGGACCGTTTTTATCGCACGTACTATCTGCGCCCGAAACCGATTTTGCGCATCATCAAAACGATGCTGGAGGACCAGGACATTCTCGTGCGCCGCTGCCGCGAAGGTTACGAATTCTTCAAGAGCCTGCGCCAGCGCAAAGCGGATTTGGCCGCCGCACAGGCGGTGGCTGCGTAATAACAGTCATTGTCCACCCACGTTAGAAACTTCAACCTCGAACGGTTCTCTTCCAAAGAACCCGTCCTGCTTTTGCAGCTTCTTCCGTGGGCCAAGACGGAAGTGAATTGATTGCTGACTCGTAGTGCCATCCCGGCTTACAGATAACATTGATCCACATTTTCCTTTCCACTGCCAATTGTGAAACCGTTTTGATTATTGCCCAAAACAACTCTTCATCGGTCTTGGCCAAACCAATTTCATTGGCTTCAAAATCTCTTTGAGGTTCCCAAATACCTGTGGCCACGGCTCTGAATTTTGGCTCTCGATCCAACACTTGTGGCGTCATTTTACGCAATAGCATTGCCTCAATCGGAGACCATTTCTTTACGAGCATGCACGGTGTCTGCGGATAAAAACCACCATCAAAATATCGGTCAAAGAATTCTTCGCCTGCTTTCAAATGTTCCGCGTTCCGGGATTGATCCTCCATCTCATAAAGCCAAGTGAGGATTCGTTTAGCTGGCAAGGTTTCCGAGATCTTGTGGTCGGGTGAGTCAGTCAGACTAACCAAATAACCAAGTGACGGGGATCCCTCATGCTCCAGCTTATGGTCGTAGTAAAGGAGACTTTGAAAGCAATAATTGGCAGGGTCTACGTTCATGAGCGAGAGGATATGGATTCGACGCCCTTCAGATAAGCCAGAATCAATTCCGGCAAATCGTTGCTATAGCCGCCTTCCAGCAGGCTGAAGAACGGGATTTTCAGGTTGCGCAATTCCTGTCCCAGCCAGAAAAAATCTTCGACCGATAGCGTTCCTTGCACCAGCGGGTCGCGTTCATAAGCATCAAAACCGGCAGAAACGGCAATAAGGCCGGGCGAAAATTTCTTTATCTCGGCCAGCGCACTGGCCAGGGTGGCGCGCCAGGATTCGCGCGGCGTTGACGGAAAAACCGGATAATTGAAACAGTTATTGCCGACGTTCTTTTGGCCGGTGCCGGGGTAGCAGGGAAACTGGTGGACGGAATAGAACGCTGCGCCGGGATGATCCAGCAGGATGTCCTCCGTGCCATTGCCATGGTGCACGTCAAAGTCAAAAACGGCCACCCGCTCCGTGCCCGTCGCCAATGCTTCCAGCACAGCAATGGCAATGTTGTTCAAGTAACAGAATCCCATTTGAGTTTTGCGGGTGGCATGGTGGCCGGGCGGACGCATCAGGCTAAACGCATGGTCATCGTTACGGGCAAGGTTCATGGCATCCAGCGCCGCGGCCACGGAAGCGCGCGCATAACCGGAAATGTCCTCGTGATACGGCGTGTCCCCATCAAAATCATGAGGAACTTCCAGCCGGGCGAGCATTTCGGGGGTATGGGCGCGGAGGATTTGTTCGTCCTTAACAGCAGTGGGCGCGAGCCACTCGATAGGCAGCTCTGTTTGCTCTTTTAACCGGGCCACGGTGGCGGTAATCCGCGCCGGGCGTTCCGGATGACCCGGGCTGGAATAGTTCGCGCATTGTGCATCCGTGATGATTTTCACGAAACCAATTTAAGCGCAGACGGGTGGAGGAACACGGATAAATTTGAGGAAAACTGATGGCGGATTACCAAAAATGGAACCTTACGGGTAAAAAACCATCCTACTACCGCGGGGCAGAAAGCGAGCGATAACGGGAACCGCGACTATTGGGCGCTGCTAAACCAAATGAGCCGGACAATGGTCACAATCAACAAAGCAAAAGCGACAATCACGGTGCATCCGAGAATGTCCAATTCTGCCTTGAGTTTATGATTGATGGGCGCAATAGTATTCAGCAAATGATAGACGGCGCTTCGTTTGACAATACCAGAGGGCATGACAGTGATTGTTTGAGCAAACATCGTGCCACTAGGCATTTTTGTCAAATCCGGCGCCACTCCTTAAAGTATTCATGGTCCATTTGCCTTTAATCCTGGTCACCCCCAGCAGCGAAAAAAAAGGTGTCGAATTTCAGGACACATCCAGCAGCCTCTCCTTCCGTTATGAAGAGGCGATTTTGAAAGCAGGCGGACTGCCGATGGTCGCGCCCATGACCACGGATCGGGATGTCCTGGCCGAAGCGGTCCGGCGCGCGGACGGCGTGATGCTCACCGGCGGCGATGATATTAACCCGGATTTATACGTGAAGAAGCTCCCTCATAAGGTGCGCAAGACGGTCATGATGCCGCCGGACAATGGCGCGCGCGATTTGCGGGAATTGATTTTGATTGACGAAATTTTTGAACAGCGCAAGCCGCTGCTGGCGATTTGCCGCGGGTTCCAAATGGTGAACGTGGCGTTTGGGCGGGAAATGGTCGTGGACATCCCCAGCCAGTTGCCGGGGGCGCGGAAACACACGGGCCGGGACAAAGCGGGCGAAGCATTAACGCATGAAGTTCCGTTGACAGCGGGTTCATTGCTGTCCAAAATTACAGGCAAAAGAACTCTACGCGTGAACAGTTCGCATCATCAGGGCATTTTGGAGCCCGCCGGGCCATTCGCCGCCGTTGCGCGGACGGAGGATGGCATCGTCGAAGCGATGGAATTGAGACCGGAAGTGTCCAACGGGTCGCCGCGATTGCCGTTTTTCCTGGGTGTGCAGTTTCATCCGGAACGGCTGGTAAATAAGCATGCGGAACACCTGGCTATCTTTTCCCGGTTTGTGGAAGCGTGTGCGCGAAACGGCAATGGAACCCGGGTAAAAACCCGGGCGCGCGCCAAAAGAATCCGTATACAGAAGTCAAAATAATGAAATCTAAAATTCTTGTCGTGGACGACGAAAATGACTTGCGCCAATTGCTGGTGGCAGTGCTGGGGGAATATTATGACGTGGCGCAGGCCTCCAGCGGCGCGGCGTTGAGGAAACTGTTCCCCATGGACCCGCCGGACGTCGTGCTGCTGGACGTGAAATTACCGGACGCGGACGGCCTGGATTTGCTGACACAAATCAAGAAGCGCTGGACCGAAACGGAAGTCATTTTGTTAAGCGGTTACGGCACCATGAGCATGGCCATCGAGGCCGGACGCCGCGGCGCCTATACCTTCCTGACCAAGCCATTTGAAAATGAAAAGCTGCTGGCGGATGTGAAATGCGCCATTGACCGCAAGGAACAAAATGCGGAAAACCTGACGCTGCGCCGCGCGCTCGAAACGATGAGCGGCACGCCTTCGCCGATTTTCCGAAGCGCAGCCATGCAGGAAGTCATCCGCACGGTGGAGCGCGTCGCCCCCAACGACGTGACGGTTTTGATCACCGGCGAAAGCGGCTCGGGCAAGGAAGTCATCGCCGATTTGCTGCATAGCCTCAGCCCGCGCAACAAAAACAAAATCATCAAAATTAACTGCGCCGCGCTGCCGCGTGAGTTGATCGAGAGCGAATTGTTCGGTTCAGTCAAAGGCGCCTTCACCGGCGCGCATTCGGACCGCGAAGGTCTTTTCCGGCAGGCCGAGGGCGGCACGCTGTTCCTGGATGAAATTTCCGAGATGCCGGTGGACACGCAGAGTAAATTGCTTCGCGTCCTGCAGGACCAGGAAGTGCGGCCCGTGGGCGGCAAGACGACGTATAAAACGAATTGCCGCATCGTGGCCGCCACGAATCGCAAGCCGGACATCGCCATCAAGGAAGGCAAGCTGCGTGAAGATTTGTTTTATCGCATCAGCGCCATTTCCGTGCACCTGGCTCCCTTGCGGGAGCGGCAGGACGATATCATGGCGTTGGCAGGTGCTTTCCTGAAGCGCTTTGCGGCCCAGGCCAACCGCGACATTCGCGGTTTCGCGCAACCGGCCGTTGACCGGCTCACGGATTTTGAGTGGCCGGGAAATGTCCGCCAGTTGCAAAACGAAATCCAGCGCGCGGTCTTGCTTTGCGAAGGCACAGAGATTGACGCGGCGGATTTATCCATCACCACGAACAAGCCCATCGAACATTCCGAGGAAACGGACACGGGCTACACGCTGCTCGAAAGTGTGGAACGCAACGTCATCGTGCAGACGCTCAAGACCGTGGCCGGTAATAAACTTGAAGCCGCCAAACGCCTCGGCATCGGCCGCCAGACGCTCTACAATAAGCTCAAGGCTTACGGCATCGAAGTGTAATTGGGGGGACGCGCATGTTCCAAAACACCATCCGCCGCCTGCCGCGCCCGTGTGATGTTTCGGGCATGCCCACGCAGGAATTGCGGGAAACGTTTCACATCGGGAACATTTTCACCCCCGGCCAAATTGCCGGAACCTTTACGGACCTGGACCGCCTCGTTGTCGGCGGGGTAATGCCCACAGACAAACCCATTGAATTGCCGAATCACAAGGAAACCGGCCGCGCTTTTTTCCTGGAACGCCGCGAACTGGGCGCCATCAACATCGGTGGTCCCGGAAAAATTATCGCCGATGGCAAAACCTTCACGCTCGATAAACTCGACTGCGCCTATTTGCCGATGGGAACCAAATCGGTTGTTTTTGAAAGCAACGACGCAAAAACACCGGCCAAATTTTATTATTTAAGCTGCCCGGCGCACTCGGCGCATCCGGCGACGATGATGAAAGCCAAAGACGCCTCGCCCGTTGCGCTCGGCGCGCAGGCCACGGCCAACAAGCGGACGATTTACAAGTTCATCCACCAGGGCGGCATCCAAAGCTGCCAGTTGGTCATGGGCTTTACCGCGCTGGACGAAGGCAATGTCTGGAATTCCTTTCCGCCGCACACGCATTGGCGGCGCACGGAAATTTATTTTTACTTCGATTTAGGCGAAAATATTCTTACGCACTTTCTGGGCGAGCCGCAACAGACACGGCATTTGTTCATGCACAATGAAGAAGTAGCGCTCTCTCCAAACTGGTCCATCCATTGCGGCTGTGGTTCAGGCAATTATAAATTCATCTGGGGCATGGCCGGTGAAAACCAGGTCTTCGATGACATGGACCCCGCGAAACCGCTGGACTTGCGATGAAGCGCTTTGAAAACAAAGTGGTCGTCGTGACCGGCGCGAGCCGGGGCATCGGGCAGGCGATTTGCGAGGCGTTTGCGCTTTCGGGCGCCCGCGTCGTGGGCGTGGCGCGGAGCGGCTTGAACGAGACGGGCGCCAAGTGCGATGGCGCGGAATTCATCCCGCTTCATGCCGATTTAAGCACGGGAACGCAAAAGGCCGCGGCGGATTTGGTTGAAAAGATTTTAAAACAAACCGGCCGCATTGATGTACTCGTCAACAATGCCGGCATCATTCGCCGCGCGCCGGCGGTGGATTTTTCCGAGAAGGATTGGGACGAGGTGTTGCGGACGAATTTATCCACCCCGTTTTTCCTGTGCCAGGCGGTCGGCAAATGGTGGATTACCGGAGGCCGGGAAAAATCACCGCTGGATGCGCGCCTGAAAATTATCAATATCGCGTCGCTACTGAGTTTCCAGGGCGGCATCCTGGTTCCGGCGTACACCGCGAGCAAACACGGCATCGCCGGCGTCACCAAAGCCCTCGGCAACGAATGGGCGAAGGAACGCATCAACGTCAATGCCATCGCGCCCGGTTATATTGCCACGGAAAATACGCAGGCGTTGCGCGATGATCCGGTCCGCAGCAAGAGCATCCTGGACCGCATTCCTGAATCCCGCTGGGGAAAACCGGCGGACATCGCAGGTGGTTGCGCCTTCCTGGCCTCGGGGGACTCGGATTATCTGAACGGTGCAGTTATCAATATCGACGGCGGCTGGCTGGGACGGTGATTCCTATCATCGCTTTGCCCTGGTTTGTCAATCCCCCAAAAGAAGGTATTGCCGCACCTTGCCAGACGGGCGTCAGGATTTATAATTCTCACCTCATGACACCAATAAGCCCCCTCTCCTGCCGTTCTTGCTTTGCTTTCCTATTCGCATTGATGCTCCTGCCCAATCTCCATGCACAAATCCCATTGGCCGATCCGCATGCGCTTTATCTCGACCCCAGCCAGCCGGTGGATGCACGCGTTAACGATTTGCTTTCGCACATGACGCTGGAAGAAAAAGTGGCGATGGTCCATGCGGATTCAAAATTTTCCACGGCGGCGGTTCCGCGCCTCGGCATCCCGCGCCGTTGGATGTCCGACGGCCCACTCGGTGTTCGCGAGGACATCGAGCCGAATGGCTGGAATGCCGCCGGCCATACGGATGATTATTCTACTGCCATGCCCGCGGGCATTTGCCTCGCGTCCACCTGGGATCCCGAACTGGCTTATGCCGAAGGCGAGGCCATTGGCCAGGAAGCCCGCGCGCGCGGCAAAGACATCATGCTCGGGCCGGGCGTGAATATTTATCGCACGCCGTTGTGCGGGCGGAATTTCGAATATTTCGGCGAAGACCCGTTTTTGTCGTCGCGCATGGCGGTGGGCTATATTCACGGCGAGCAATCGCAGGACGTTTCCTCCTGCGTGAAACATTTCGCGCTGAACAACCAGGAATTCCAGCGCGGTACCATTAACGTCGAGGTGGACGAACGCGCGTTGCGGGAAATTTATCTGCCCGCGTTCCGGGCGGCCGTGCAGGAAGGCGGCGTGTGGAGCGTGATGGGCTCTTACAACCAGTTGCGTGGCCAGCATTGCTGCGAAAACGATTACCTGCTCAACCAAATTTTGAAAAAGGGATGGGGTTTCCAGGGGCTGGTCATGTCGGATTGGGGCGGCGCGCACGACACGCGTGAATGCGCGCTGAACGGTCTCGACTGCGAGATGGGCTCGCCCGGAGATTACGATCACTATTACCTCGCGCAACCGTACCTCGATGGCCTCAAGAGTGGAGAATATCCCATGTCCGGCCTGGATGACAAAGTCCGGCGCAATTTACGCGTGATGTTTGCCACACACGTCTTCGACCCCGGCCGCACGAACGGCTCTCTCAACACGCTCGCCCATCAAATGACCTCACGCCGCGTGGCGGAGGAAGGCATTGTTTTGCTCAAAAACGAAAAAAACCTTCTACCGCTTGATACGGACCAAATTAAAACTATCGCCGTGATCGGCGAAAACGCCGTTCGCCTCCAATCACACTTTGGCGGCAGTTCGGAAATTAAGTCGTTCTACGAAGTGACTCCCCTGCAAGGACTTGTGAAGCGCGCTGGCCGGGATGTCAATATCATTTTTTCTCAAGGTTATGCGCGGAGCAACGACACTAACCTGGTAGATCGCGCAGTGGCCGCAGCGAAAATGGCCGACGTCGTCATTTATGTCGGCGGACTCAACAAAGATCCTGGCGGCGATAGCGAAGGGGCCGACCGCAAGGATTTCAAATTACATTATGGACAGGATGAGTTGATCCAAAAAATCGCTGCGGCGAACCCAAAAACGATTGTCGTCCTGCTCGGCACACCAGCAGAAATGGATGCATGGGTCGATAAGGTGCCGGCAGTGTTGCAGGCATGGTATCCGGGATTGGAAGGCGGGAATGCGCTCGCAGGCATCCTATTTGGCGACGTGAATCCTTCGGGCAAACTCCCCTGCTCCATTCCCAAGCGACTGGAAGATTCACCGGCACATGCGCTTAATGCTTATCCCGGCACGAACGGGGTGGAGACATACAAAGAAGGTTTGCTCGTGGGTTACCGGTGGTTTGATACGAAAAACATCGCGCCGCAATTTCCTTTCGGCCATGGCCTGAGCTATACGACCTTCAAATATTCCAACCTGAAATTGATTGAAGGCAACGACACGAACGGCCCCATCGTCACGGCGCAATTCAGCATTCAAAATACCGGTAAATGCGCCGGCGCGGAAGTGGCTCAGCTTTATGTCCACGAAAACGGCCCTGACCTGCCGCGTCCGGAAAAAGAATTGAAAGGTTTTAAGCGCGTCTATTTGCAGCCTGGCCAAGCGGAGACGGTTTCCATTCCTTTGAACCAGACGGCGTTTGGCTATTACGACCCGGCGAAGAAGATCTGGGTCGCCCAAAAAGACCGCTTCAAAATCCTTGTGGGCAGTTCCTCGCGGGATATTCAATTAAAAGACAGTTTCAAACTGCCGGAGGCGTTGACGTTTAATTAGCACACGGCTCGCCTGCCCTTTCTCAGGCTTTATTGGCGGTGTTGCCAACTCTTATAAACCGCCTCCAGGCTGTAACCGTCGGGATCGAAAACGTTCGCCGCGTAATAACGGGGATCGTAGTACAGGCGAGCGCCGGGCTTGCCGTTGTCAGTCGCGCCCGCCGCCATGGCTGCCTTATAGAACGCGTTCACCTTGGCCTTGCTCGTGGCGACAAAGCCGATATGCGTAGCCCTGGCATCCGCCTTTCCCCGCCTGAGCCAGAAGAATACGCGGCCGTCCCGTCCGAACCCCTTGAGGTCGGGATGGCCTTCGGGGCCATCCTTGCCGTCGTAATCAACGGCATGCATGATGCCGAGCGGCTTGAGCGCCGCCTCGTAAAAGGCAATCGATCGATTGAGATCCTTGACGGTGATAAAGACGTGGTCGAGCATGAATCCTTCTCTTTCGTTGAGGTTCCCATCTTCAGCCGGGCGAGTCAACAGCCACCCGTGCGTGTACTGCACAGCATCGAAAACCTTGGAACTTGAAAATCCAGGCGAATTTATCAATGATGACCACTGGGCGGCCATACGGGTATTCGCATCACTATGAAAATGACATTATTAAATCGCATCGGTTTCCTCGTCGCGGTGTTTTCCATTATCTCCAGTACACATCTGCGCGCGCAAACAAGCGCCGACATCACGCCGCAAAACGTGCTCGATATGATGCAGCGCGTGGCGGACTGGCAACTGGCCAATCCTTCGCCGCATAAGCCGACCGATTGGACGCAAGCGGCGGGCGATGCCGGGTTCATGGCGCTGGCGGGCATTTCCGAAGATCCCAAGTATCGCGACGCCATGATGGCCATGGGCAAAGCCAGCGGCTGGCAATTGGGCCCGCGCCGGTATCATGCGGACGACCATTGCGTAGGCCAAACGTATGCGGAGCTTTATTTTTTGTATCGCGAGCCGAAAATGATCGCGCCCCTGCGCCAACGGTTTGACGACGTCCTTGCCCATCCGTCCACGGCCACGAGCCTGCTTTTCAACCAGCCGGGCAACAAAGACCAGGAGATTTGGTCCTGGTGCGATTCACTCTTCATGGCCCCGCCGGCGTGGATGCGACTTTACGCGGCCACAGACGATCCGCGTTACATGGATTTCGCAGTGACGAACTGGTGGCGCGTGACAGATTTCCTTTACGACAAGGACCAGCACCTCTATTTCCGCGACAGCACGTACTTCGACAAGACGGAACCAAACGGCCAAAAGGTTTTTTGGAGCCGCGGCAATGGCTGGGCCATCGCCGGCCTGGTGCGAGTGTTGCAATATCTGCCGATGAATCATCCCGACCGGCCGCGCTTCGAGCAATTGTTTTCGGACATGGCTGCGAAAATTTTAGCGTGCCAGCAGCCGGATGGACTTTGGCATTCCGGCATGCTGGATCCGGGAGATTATCCGAAGGAATCAAGCGGCTCGGCCTTTTTCACTTACGCGTTCGCGTGGGGCGTCAACCAGGGCTTGCTGGACCGCGCGACGTATGAACCGGCCGTGGACAAGGCGTGGGCAGCGCTCGTGGATTGCGTAAATTCCGACGGCAAACTCACATCCGTGCAGCCAATGGGCGCGGACCCGAAAAATTTTGACCCGGATGCCACGGAAGTTTACGGCGTGGGCGCGTTTTTGCTGGCCGGAAGTGAAGTATATCGGATGGCCGTTTTGGAACACACCAAGCCGGTGGTCGTCAGCGTGACGAATCCCGCAAGTTTCCGCCGCGATTGTGAAACGGTAGAAGTTCATTCGGACGCCGCTGCAGGGTTTACCAGGGGCATGGCGGGCGTCATGGACGGGGTTTCTTCCCGTATTTTAGATATGCAACTCTATGCCTCCGAACCGGGCCAGCCGGAAAACATCCTGCTCTTCCAGGCTGACCTCGCCCCGGGCGAAACGCGGACTTATTACATCGTGAGCACGACCGCGCTGCCGGCGGTGCCGCCGCCGATTGTCAAAACGTTTGCCCGTTACGTGCCGGAACGATTTGACGATTTTGCCTGGGAAAGCGACCGCATCGCGCACCGCATCTACGGCCCCGCGCTGGAGACGTGGCAGCGGGAACCGCTCACGGACAGCGGCATTGACGTCTGGGTCAAGCGCACGCGCGCGCTCATCGTGGACCAAATGTATAGCACGATGAACCTTTTCAACACCAACGGCCCCTCGCAAGATGATTTTAAGGTAGGCCATACGCGCGGCGACGGTGGCGTGGGCATTTGGAACAACGGCACCAATTACGTTTCCAAAAACTGGCACACCCAACAGCTCATCACCACCGGGCCCATCCGTTCCGAATTTGTGCTGACGTATGACGCCTGGGACGCCGGTAATGGCCGCAAGGTTTCCGAAACCAAACGCATCAGCATTGATGCCGGCTCGAACATGAGCCATGTGAAAAGCACTTTCGGCAGCGATGACTCATCGCCGTTGCAAGTGGGCGTGGGCCTGGATGAGCGGCCGGGTGATAATATTTTCGTTTCCGACGGCGCGCCGGAGATGGATTCCTGGGTGAACAGCACAGACAAAGGACTCTTTGTGCAAACACCCACCTGGATGAGCTATTGGCAGCCGCAGGATTTTGTCAAAGGTGTCATCGGCACCGCGATTATCCTGCCCCAAAATAGCATTGAGATGTATACGAATGACAATCCTACCCTGGCTGAAAGCAAATTTGCGGCGCCGACACATACGCTGGGCGAAGGCCAGCCGGGGCTGCGGAGCATCCTGGCGATCGTCCCCGCACAGGTCGGCACGCCGCTGTCTTATTACATCGGCGCGGGCTGGAACGAGAGCGGGGATTTCCCGGATGCCAAATCATGGAACGATTACGTCCGCCGTTACGCCGAACGCGTGGAAGAGCCGCTACAAGTGAAGGTGGGGAATTGAAAGAGACAGTCGCTCGGCAGCTGTCCCCCTCTCCGCTCCCATCCGATGGGAGGGGAGAGGGTAAGGGTGAGGTGAGGGTTTATTTTGCCTGCGTTTGTGCAATCACCTTCATCGCTTCCGCTGTAAGCGCGGTAATTTTGGCCCATTCTTTATCCGCGACAAGTTTATGTTCCGCCATCCACGAGCCGCCCACTGCTGCCACGTGCGGCACGGCGAGATAATTCGGCAATGTGGCCGCCGTAATGCCACCCGTGGGAATGAACTTCACGCCGGTATGGCTGAACGGCCCGCCCAACGCCTTGAGCGCGTTGACACCGCCGAATGTTTCCGACGGGAAAAATTTCAGGTGTTTGCAGCCGAGGTCCAGCGCTTCCATGACTTCCGTGGGCGTGATAACGCCGGGAAATATCGGCAAATTGTGCGCCTGCGCCGCCTTCACGACGGATTCCCTCAGGCCGGGCGACACGCCGAATTGCGCGCCAGCATCTGCGGCAGCCTTGACGTTGTCCGGCGTGAGCAGCGTGCCCGCCCCCACGGCGGCGTCCGGCAGCGCTTTACGAATGCGCGCAATGGATTCCGCCGCGCCGGCGGTACGGAAGGTGACTTCGATGCAATTCAAACCACCGGCCAAAAGCGCTTCGGTGAGCGGCACGGCATCTTCCGGCTTATGAATCACGGCGACGCAAACGAGACGATGCTTGAGAAAAGATTCAACGTTCATAGGTCGAAGAATATGCAAAATTTTCTCACCGCCACAGATTTTTATTTTTAATTTGGCATTTTTAATTTTTAATTGCGGCATGAACATCAAAGTCGAACATATTGCTATCGTTGCCAAAGACCCGGCTGCCTTGAAAAGCTGGTACGAACGTGTCCTGGGCGCCAGGGAAGTTTTCAATAATGGCCAGACTCCCCTCACCTGCCTCCTCTCCCTCGGCAATGTCTGGTTTGAAATTTATGCGGCAGAAAAATCGCTGCCCGACACGACGAACAACAAGCTCGCCGGCTTCCGGCACCTCGCGCTACGGGTGGATTCATTGGACGCGGCTAAAGCGGAACTGGAAAAACAGGGCGTAAAATTTACGGAAGCAGAACGGCAGGCGGCCGGCGGCGGCCGGATATTATTTTTTGCCGATTGCGAAGGGAATCTGCTCCACTTCGTCGAACGGACGAAAGATTCAATCGTGCCGAAATTGTGACACTACTCTTTCTTCGCTCGCACCAGCAGCAGCGGAATTAACGTTTTATGGCGCACCTGGGTGATGGTGCTTCCATGTAAAATATCGCCAAAAAGACGGTGGCCGTGCCCCGCCATGGCAATTAAATCGCATTTCAGAGCGTCGGCAACCTTGAGGATTTCCACGGGCGGACTGCCATAGGCGAGTTGAATTTCCGCCGGGATTTCTGCGGTTAAAAATTCCGCCTGAACACGTCTTAAGTAGGCCGTATCCTCGGTGATTTCCGGGCTGACGGCATCCGGGCCATAGGTCCGCGCCGCCCAGCCATCGGCCACGTGGAGCAACATCAGTTTGCTTTGCGCCGGTTTGGCCAGGAGCTTGACATGCTCGATGAGCGCGCGATCGCACGCCGTGCCGTCCAAGGTGACCAGGATGAGTTTATACATGGCCGGGATTATTTGCCGACGATGACCTGCCAGCTTTCTTTGAGTGCTTCGGGCAGGCCCCAAACGTCCATTGCCGTAATCAGGATGGCGCTGGCCCAGCCGGCAATCAATAAAAACCAGCCGAGCCGCCACATGCCCATGCGCCGGCGCGAACTGGCAAAATGCATCAGGGGAAACATTGCCAGTGGTAGTTGCAGCGCGAGCACGACCTGGCTCAGTGTGAGCAGGTCGTTGACGCTGCTGTTGCCGCGGATACCGATGATGACAACCGCCGGGATGATGGCCAGCAGCCGGGTAATCATCCGGCGCAGCCACGGCGCGATGCGCCATTGCATGAAACCTTCCATCACCACCTGCCCCGCGAGCGTGCCGGTGATGGTGCTGCTCTGTCCGCTGGCAAGCAACGCGACCGCGAACATCGTGCTGGCGGCGACCGTTCCCAGCAATGGCGCGAGCGTGTAAAACGCGACGCGAATCCAGTCCGTGTTTTCGCCAAAGGTATAAACGTGCCCGCCCGCCGCCGTGACGCTGGTTTTGCCATAGAAAACCGCGGCCGCCAAAACGAGGATGGCCGCGTTGACGAAAAACGCGCCGAGCAGCGACGTCGTTGAATCAATCGTATTGAAACGGATGGCGCTGCGAATGGACGCTTCGTCCTTTTGAAATTTGCGGCTTTGGACGAGCGCGGAGTGAAGGTACAAATTGTGCGGCATCACCGTAGCCCCAATGATGCCGATGGCGACGAACATCATTCCTGCCTGCGCCAGGCCGGGCATGAACAGCGAACGACCTATTTCCAAAAATTCCGGGCGCGTTTGGGGAAGGATAAAAATCTCGATGAAGTAACAGACACCGATAGTCAGGACGAGCAGCAGGACAATCGCCTCAATCGTCCGCATCCCAAACCGTTGCAACGCCAGCAACAGCAAGACGTCGAAACCGGTAATAATGACCGCCCATAATAGGGGAATGTGAAACAGAAGATTGAGGGCAACAGCGCTGCCAAGCACTTCCGCGAGATCGCACGCGCCGATGGCCACCTCGCACATCAACCATTGCGGCCAGCGCATCCAGTGTGGGTACCATTCGCGGCAGCATTGGGCGAGGTCTTTGCCCGTTACCACGCCGAGGCGTGCGGCGATGACCTGTAAAAAAATGGCCATGACGCTGGCGAGAGCAACGACCCAAAGTAATCCGTACTTGAATTGCGCCCCGGCCTGCAGGTCTGTGCCCCAATTGCCCGGGTCCATGTAGCCTACACTGACTAAAATCGCCGGGCCAACGAACGCCCGCCATTTCTGCCAAAAACCCGCTTGCGGCGCCGGCACGGGTACGCTGCCGTGCACGTTATCAAGGGAGAGATTCGGCCCGCCAGACGCGGCGGATCCGGCGGCATTTACCGGGTTTTTCTCCGTGTCAGTTTGGGGGTTCATTTTTATGGGCTTTGCCTGCCTTAAACTAAATATCTATTTTATTTTACAACTATGGTTTCGCCTGTCAAACTAAAAATGTAGCTTTGGTTACAAATTTAAGCCTAGACTTAAAATACACCTGAATTAAGTTGGGGCATGCCTCGATCAAAGCCAAAGTCCGCCGCGCGCCTGTATTCGCAGGCGGAGAGTTTTCGCCGTTCGCGCCGCGATCGCGCCTCGGAAATTGCCCAGGATTATGTCGAAGCGATTGCGGACTTGTCTGCATCCCTCGGCGAGGCGCGGGTGACGGACCTGGCGCGGCGGCTGGGCGTGACCCACGTGACGGTCAACCGAACGCTCGGGCGGTTGCAACAGGCCGGCTATGTGCATACCAAGCCCTATCGCGCGATTTTTTTGACCGACAACGGTAAAAAGCTGGCCGAAGAATCAAAAAAGCGCCATGAAACCGTGGCGGCATTTTTACGTTCGCTCGGCATCTCTGAAAAGATTTCCGAACTGGACGCCGAGGGCATCGAACATCATGTCAGCCCGGAAACGCTGGCGGCGTTCGAACGAAGGTTAAAGAAGTAATTACCGACAAGATCCGCCGGTTAAAAAAATCGCCCCGCCAATCAAAGGCGGGGCGACACGTTTAAATATGACTGGTTGTATTATTGTGTGCTGACGCGGTAGTAATAATTGGCCCCGGCCGGCGCATCATGAATTTCCATGTAAGAGCCGTTGCCGACGACTGTGGCGATAGTCGTCCACTGCCCCGGGAACAAGGTCGGCGAGCTCTGGATGACGTAGGTTTTGCCGCTCACGCTGGGCCAATAAACCACGTGATCCTGCGGGCTTTGGGCCATTGCCTGGTCAGTGCCTTCGTTCAACACGGAGGTCGTGTCCAGCGGATCCAAGCCGGCATGGTATTTCTGATAATTATTAACGCCGGTACCATCCGCGTCGGCATTAGAGACGGACAACTCATTATAAATGGTGCCGAAGTAACGCAAGCGCCATGAATCCGGGATGCCATCGCCATAATATGAATTCGATCGGTTGGACAGGGTAATCAAACCTGTCAGAGTTTTCCTGGGGAAGGACAGAAGGCCGCTCGGCGAAGCCGAGGCAACATCGAAGTGAATCGCATACGACGATGAGGCGGTGGCGTTCGCCGGAATGGTGACGGTCAAATTGCCGATGTTCGCGTTGCCGCCAAGCCCCGGCAACTGATAAGGCATGATTGACGCACTGGGCAGCCAGGCGGCGGAATAATTACCGTTTCCACGGGTGTCAGAGGCGAAGGGCGTCTTCGAGCCAAAAGCCGTGCTCAATGCCGCATTTGGGGTAAATGAGACTGGTACTGTCAGAGCCGGCGAACCATCCAGCGGCACAACGTTGAGGTTGAGCATCAACATGCGCATCGGATACGGCCCAAAGACCGAGGCGTTGATGGGGATGGTCAGTGTTTGGCCCGCGGAAGCCAGAAAATCCGTGCTAGAGAAATTCACACACGGGGTGTTGGTAATCGAGACCGGCACCGACGTGTTGGTGTTGGCGGAGAGTTTACCAGACGCACCTTGTTGTCCGGCCGTTTGACCTCCAAATTTGACCGCCGACGCCAGGTTCGGAACAGCTTGCGCCACCAGCACACCGTTCGTCCAAACACGCTGGTACCAGGTCCGGCCCGGATCCAATGACCGCACGAAGGTGACATAAACGTCGCAAATGTCCGGACCATTGCCATTAGGCACTGGATCATTCGGATTACTTGTGTGGCCGAAGGCCATCTGGTCCATCAGCGAGAAACTGGCGGCATTGGCATTAAACAACGATCCCTGCTGTGTCGGCGTCAGGGGACCTGCATTCGTATAATATCCGTAGAACTGGTCCGATGGATTGGAATCCAGCACGCCAAACGCCCCGCTGGAATTCATCGCGTCGCAGAAATCACTGCCCGGCACAGGGTGGTTGAGGAAATAGGCGGCGGTTTCGAACGCCTGTTCCGCGTCGGCACTTCCCTGGGCGGACAGGTTGCCGGAGCCAAAGTCACCCGCATTGAACCAGCGGAAATTATATACGTCGCCCACCAGGTATGGGACGCTGCCTACGGTAACCACCTTAATGGCATTCAGGCTGCCGGGCCCAACGGCATTGGTAGAGTTGGGCGCAAAAATATTCACCGCTGAACCCGGTGCACCGATACCATCAGACGTCGCGGAGGGCGAGCCAATATTGATTTGGTATTGGTTGCCAATCGCGGCGTTGTTGGGAATTTTAAAGGAATATCCCCCCACAATCACGCCGTTCGGCTGGATGGAATTGGGGAATTGATCGTCGTGTGCCTGTGAAAAACTGATGAGGGTCTGGCTCAAGGTATTATAAAGGTTGGTTTCACCAAACCGTTCCAGCCAGCCTACGGCCAGCAGGTTTTCGGCATTGTTGGTAATCAACAGGTTGACAAAGGGGTTGCCCTCGTAAGTGACGATGTCCTGTGGCGGAATGGAACCCGCGTCTTCGGAGGCAAACACGTACGGCGGAATGGCTTCAAATTCCTCGGGGTTTGAGCCCGGAATCGGCTTCTCCAACATGGATTGGAACCCAAATGAGTTTGGCAGAACCGACGGCCCGGAATTTGTTACCCCGGCACCGGCATTGGTCACCATCATGTTAAATTGCAGAGTGTAGATCGCTGTGCCGGGCAGCATGGACAAGGTCACCGGCGCATAAAATGTTTCCCCGGCCGCGCCAACAAAGGCACTCGAAGCCTCGCCTGATGTGAAACCCCAACTGATGGTGGTCACCTGGAAATTCTGACCCAGGAACGTATATCTCAATACCGGGCTGTTTGCATAGCCACTGCGTTCACCAACCACGGTGAAGACAAAATTGCTGCTGATATTGATTGAAAACGGCGTCACGTTATTTGTGGTCGCTATATGCTGAGCTAAAGCATTAGTGGAAGGATCGCTCCCGTCCGTCGTATAATAATAAGTTAGATTGGTCGTAACATCGAGGAGGGTAAATTGCGCTGCATTGGTGCCAACCAGCGTGATCGGGCCGACTTGGAACAGGAAGGTGGCCGAAGTCACCGCACTGTCTTCTTGCAGGCCATTAACGTTTACCGCCTCGATCGTCACGACACCATTGGACGTTGGCAACACAGGCAGCGAATTAACGTTGGCCGATCCCACTTGCTGGTTATCAAAGAAAACAGGCGGCGCGCCTCCGTTGGCAATGACGTAAGCCGCCGTGGGGTTATTCGTGGCAGGCGGAATGGTGATGTAATACGTTTGAAGGCCCGGGACAAGCGGATCAACTGCCAGGTTTGCAGGATTGTTCAAGACGAATGGATTTCCCTGTGCTACAGGATGGTTCGTGGAATAAAAACCGATTAAATTGTTGAAAACACCCGGCTCAAAATCATACCAGCCGATGGTTGGCGATATTGGTGGCGGAACCGGGATGTGAACTGCCACCGGAGCCGAATCAGGACTTAAACCTCCACTGTTCACAGACTGGACGACATAGTAATAGGTACCCCCCGGAATAACGTTCGTATCGGTCAAGCTGGTACCGGTGGTAACACCAAGAATGCTAAACGGACCCGTCTGGGAAGCGGCCCGTTCAAGCGCGTATTGGGTTGCGTTAAGAACACTGTTCCACGTCAAAATGACAAAGGCCGAAGCCCCATTTGTTACTATCGTTGCCGTCAATCCCGTGGGTGCCGCCGGGATCGGCTGGACCGGAGCGGTAAAAGACTGGCCAGTCGCCTTGCGGCAGAGATGATAAAAGTCTTCGGTCGTATAGAGAGTCGTCCCATCTCCAGAAAGGACCACCCCTACCGGACAACGCCCGGCAACACCACCCGGCAAATCCGGCACCACCACCTGTCCGTCCACCCATCCTTTAAATGAAGTCGTCCAATCATTGGAAACCACGCCGTAGAAATTGGTCACAACCCCGCTGGTCGTAATCACCTTGACGTGGCCGTTGCCAAAATCTGAAACAATCAAAGTGCCATCACCGGCGGCGGCCACACCCATGGGCTGGAGAAATTTGGCGCGATAGGTGGGCAATCCCTGGTTATTGATACCGGTGCCGTCACCCGGCCCATTGAAACCGGCATTTGTTATTACCAGGGCATTCGCGGGGTTCGTAAAATTGGGAGTAATCACATAGATGCCATTGCGCCCGGAGTCACAAGCGGCAATCAATCCCCCCGGCATCAGGGAAATGCCCTGCAGGGAAACATTGGTACCGGCGGTAACCGTGGCAACGGTCGTGAGGTTGCTTCCTCCAGTGATTTCGACCAGCAAATTGCTTCGTTCGGTCACATAAATATTGCCCAGGGGATCCAGGAGCATGCCGGCGGCATTGGTCAAATTCGCTGCGTTCGTCTGGATAAAAAAGCCATATTGGTCAAATTCCAAGACGGTTCCATTGGTGGCCATCGCGTTGGTGGACCCGCGATTAAGGACATAGACGTCTCCGGCAGAATCAAGCGCTACCCCCACCGGTTTGCTGATGAAATTTGTGGTGAAGGTGAACGTATAACCATTGTTGGGGCTGGCAAAATCGGTAAAAAAGCGCACGGCATTATTATCGCGGTCAGCCACGAATACCGTTCCTCCATTCTGGGACACTGCCATGCCCATGGGCGTATGAAACAGGGCGAACAGGGTATTGGTATCCTTATAGCCAAAATTGCCTGTGACCGTACCGCCACCCATGGTTTTTACCAGCGGTTGGGCCAGAAGAGTTCCTCCCAGAGCTGCGATGACAACGGCGCCCCGGAGCGCAATGCGAGTGAGACCGGTGAGAATTGCGTTTTTCATAAGACACCTGCGTTTCTACTACTTACTTCTTACTTACTGCTACTTATACTAACTTTGCCCGGCGCAACCTTGGTTGCGCCGGGCACAAAATGTTTTCTTACTGCTGCGGCTTGGAACTATAGTCAAACTCGCCCGGCACCGGCGCCGGATTTTCCCAATTCGGCTCCGGGCGGTCCCAGGCTGAATTTGGATTCAGCGGCTCTTTCATCTGCCTCGGCCGTGAAGCGAGGAAGTCGGTCGTCGTCGGCTGAAAATCGTCGTCTTTGACGATAGTGGGCGTGATGAAAATGATCAGGTTGTCCTTGCTCATGGACATGTTTTCGCTCTTGAACGCCCAGCCCAAACCCGGGATATCGCCAAGCAGCGGGACCTGGTACCATTGAGCCGTGGGGTTGTCCTGGACAAGACCGCCCATGACGAGCGTATTGGCATCCGGAATCATGACCTGCGTCTCAATGTGACGGGAATCAAACTCATCAGCTTGATACTGAACCCCGGCCACGACTTTGGTGATCGTGGCAAAGAAGCTGGAAACGTCCGGAATCACTCTCAGCCAAATATAATCATTGGCCGTAATACGCGGAGTGACTTCCAACGTGGTACCAATGTTGGAATAGGAAATTTGCGAGCCGCCCGCAGCTACACCCGTAACCGCCGCCTGCACGTTGATGACCGGGAATTGGCGGGTCACCGAGATGGTCGCCGTCTCGTTGTCGAGCGTGACGACCCGCGGAGTGGAAACGATCTGGGCATTATAGCTTGAGTTGAGGAAGGACAACACCGCCTGGACGCCATCCGCGTTCAAAAAGCCCATGGCCGGGGTCAACCCGGTGAGCGTATTCAACGCCACGCCTCCCGGCAAAACCGAAGGCTGAGGATAGGTCGTCAAAGTGGTTGCAGCACCTGAACCGGCTGTCGGCGTCGGGGTAATGCCGCCACCCGTACTGGGAAACCCACCGGTTTGCGTCCCGCCAGAGGCAAGAGTCTTAATCGATTGCGACAGCGGCCCGGGCTGCAGGACGCCATTTCCGAAGCTGATATTTTGTGCGGCCAGTGTGCCCGACCAATTGATGCCCTTCACCGTGGACGGGGTGCTGGAAATTTCCACCAGTTTGGTTTCAATCAAGACCTGCCGGGTGGGCTTGTCCAATTGAATGACTAATTGATCAATGGCATCCTGTTCGTTTTCAGTGGCGACCACAACCAATTGGCTGGTGCGGACATCAGGAAAAACATGGCTGCGGCGGTCCGTCAAAGCTGCCTGGACTGATTGGAGCATATTTGACGTGCTCGCATATTTGAGTTGGACGACGCGTGTGAACAGCGGCGGCGGCGCAGCCGGATCTTTGATGCTGATTCGGCCAATTTTGGTCCGGGGATCCAGGCTGAGCTGGAGATCATAGTTGTTGAGCAACGCCAGGAGCGCCTGCTCCGCCGTCACGTTTTCCCAACGGATCGAAAGGGTAGGCTCGGCCTTGACCTGCCCGTTTGCGTCGGGCTGCCCGTAACCAATTTTCGGATCGAGCAAATAATTGATCCCCGCCTGGCGCGCCAGATTTTCAATGGCTACGGTCAGGGGAACATCTTGAAATTCAATCAGCGGAATCGCCGCCGTCACCGGAGCGCCATTGGTGCCTGCCGGCGCCGCATTGGTGTCCGTGGCTGCCGTGGCAACCGCTGGTACCGCGGTGGCCGGCGCATTGGTAGCAGTGACAGCGGTAGTGTCATTGGTCGCTGTGACTGTTGCCGCGGCCGTATCATTGGTGGCTGTGGCGGTGGCAGTGTCCGTAGCGGCAGGCGCGACGGGCTGAACCGCCGGACTGACCGCGTTGGTGTCAGTTGTGGTTTGGGTCATGGCATTCTGCTGGAACGCAAGCGTTCCCATCAGAGCGAGCATGAATAATTTATGTTTCATATGTGCTTGTTGTTTCGACTGCAATTTCAATCCAAATTTTATGGACTAAACGGACCCATTATTTTTGTTTTATGCCTGTTGTTTAACTTCATCACTGACCAGCCATCTTAAGCAAGTGTTGTGCCCCGCCAGACTCCACCATCACAGAATCTATGCCGACAGCCAGACAGCGTATATGGATTCGGCCGTCAGCCGTAATCACATCGCCTTCATCGCCGGCGCCAAAAGTATGGTTATTGATGATGACATAGCGCTTGTCCCCAATCTGCGAAAAGCCCTTGATTTGAAGCGACGACAACTCCACCGGACGTTTCACTTTAACCATGGCGTCCTCATAAGGACGCATGGAGTTGGGAAAAAATGGGTCACGCCCCTCGCTCGGGCTGGAAGGCATGGCAAAAACCGATTGCGCTGGCGCATTAGTGTCGGCCGGGGCCGCCGCCAGGGGCCATGCTCCGGCAGCCAACAATGTCCAAAAAATGTAGGCGCGTAATTTCATTTTTACGAACTTGATTTCACCAGGGCGACAATATCCATCGAGAACGAAAGCTTTTCGCTATCGCTGCCGACCGGACTAATCTGTAAATTAACGATACGCATGTGCGGAAATTTATCTTCAAGGTCAGCAATAAACTTGCCAATGTCGTGGTAATAGCCATTGCCGTGCAGGGAGAATCGCAACTGCTTATAAGGAAAGCTTGTAAACAGGTCCACCTCACTCACGCTGGGCTGTCCGATTTCCGGCACATCTACCTTATAACTGGACTTAAAATGGCGGATGTTATCCACCGACCAGGCGTAAATATCCCCGGTGGCCATATCGACCTCCGTATCGGAAAGATCCGCCGTCACATCGCTCAATTCGTTCGAAGAAGCGTTTGACAGGTGGATCAGGCTTTCAGTGCTTTTGAGATGCGACTGGGTATCAGCCGTCTCTTTTTTAATGTTGGAAAGTTTGGCATATTGGGGGCGCACCAGACCAAAGCCCATGACCGTCACCACCACGACCGTGCCCGCCACTGTCAGCAGGAACTGGTTGCGTTTCTGTTTGTTTTTAGGAAGCTGGATCATCGCTTTTTATCGGGGAAATGGCATTGAAGAGTGAAAGTAACAAAAGTTTTGCCTGCCGTGTCCTGTTGCGGCGGCGATTCATCGATCAAGGTAATACCGTTGGTCGGATCCAGCATTTGCTTGAAATAGGCCTGGTTGGCCAGGGCGGTCTTAAATTTGCCCACCTGGTCTCCGGGGTTGGAACTGGCGTCGCGCGCATCCAAAGTCACCACGGTCCGTTCGGTAATGGATTGGGTCTTGCCGGCTTTCTGGTTGGGGATAAATGCCTGGTCCACTTTGATCTGAGTCAATTGGACATTGTCTACCGTGACCTTCTGCAAGGCGTTCAGCAAATTTCCCTGCAGCATCCGCGCATTGGTCAATTTTTTGAGTTCCGATAATTTCGTTTTCGCCGCGGCGATTTGGGCGTTATTGGCAAGAGCGATTTGATAGGAGTTGGTCTCCGTATCAATTTGATACCGCGCCGAGCTCCATTGGCGGTTGGCCATCATCACTTTGACTTGAAGCGTGCTCCACCACACCAGCATTCCCGCCACCGCCAGCACGGCAATCACTATCACGCGCTTGACCGGGTCGCGCCGGCGTAAATCCTCGGCGGCCTGGGCTTCAGCCAATAAATTGATGCGAATGGGCATAACGATAAATTATTCAAAGGCGGCCAGCGCCGCGCCAATGGCCACCGTCAACTGCGGCCCGATGTGTTCCATTTCCACGGCCTGTTGTCCCGGCAAAGCCAGTTGCATAAATTGGATGGGATTCCACGTCTTGCATTCCACCATCATTTCCGCGTGCAGAATTTGTAAAATCAAATCAGACCTCGCCGAGCCGCCGCTGACATAAACCTGGGAAACCGGGCGGTCGTGCTGGTGCTCGAAGAAATCCAGTGACGCGCGCAATTCGCGCCCCAACGGCTGCACCAGGGATTCGAGTGCCGCCTGGACTTCCGGCGCCATCCCTACCTTGATGCCTTCAGCCTCCGCGTAACTGATATTCATCGATTCCGCCAGGCCGGCCGTTAGTTTATCGCCACCAATATTGACCACCCGTGTCAGAACCAATTCACCACGGTCCAAAATGCTAATGGAGGAATGCCTAAAGCCAATGTCCACCAGCGCCACCGTGTCCTTTTCAAATGGTTCGGGCAATGAAGCCTCAAAGGCATTCGGCGGCCCAATCAAACCGGGGATAATAATGTCCGCGGCAAGGCCAGCCTCCATGATGGCCGACTGATATGTATTCAACAATTCCTGGCGGGCGCCCCCGACCAGCACTTTCAATTTTGGCAATGCCGCCGCCTTGGCCGCCTCGCCTTTATCGGAAAGTTTTGGCGGGAAGATATGGCAGTCAAACGCGTAACCCTGGAGATCCTGCTGCAAGTACGCTTTCGAATTATTTTTCAAGACGAGCCGCATGTCATCGATCGGAATCTGCGGCAATTCGATTTGCTTCAAGATCGCGTCATCCAACCCGATCGCCAGCGTGACCAACTTGGCCTGGGCATCCATTTTTTGGACAACATCCCGCAGATGTGCCGCGAGTAATTCTGAAGAAATTTTTTTGTCGAAGATGGGCGCGTCCACCAGGGCATAACGCGTCAGCGCAAAAATCTCACCGCGGCGTTCAACCAGCACGGCTTTAGTTGTGCGGGTGCCTAAATCAACCGCCAACATTTGGTTTCGCCTCTTCTTCGACGCGCCGTTAAGGATTGGCCATGCCATTTGCGTTATTAATTAAAAAAGGTTAAAAATTGCAGACTGAAATCCTGTCCAACCTGCACACGGAACACTTTGGATAAGCAACTACCGCGCCAGATTCCCTTTCGGGCATCAACGCGTCCTGAAATGCTTTTTTACCAAGTCCGGATTTCTCCTGCTGCATTCGTTTCCTATTCTATTCTTCGGCGGGAATGAACGGCGGCTTGATGATTATTTTGATCGGGCTGCGCGGCACATTGACTAAAATTTGACATCATTCATTTTTTTAATTTTTAATTTTCACTTTTCCAGCCCACATTGACCCCGTGAATCAGAATAAGTCTCAAAAAACGTCCGGGCGCGGCTTTTGGTCCCTCTTCGTCACCCAATTTCAGGGCGCGTTCAGCGACAATATCCTCCAGAACCTGGTGATCTTCATGATTCTGGGCTTGAACTTGTCCCTGGCGGAAAAACATGAAATCGCAGAAAAGGTTAATGCCCTCTTTTGCCTGCCCTTCATTCTTTTTTCCCTTTACGGGGGCTTTCTGGCGGACCGTTTCAGCAAACGCTCGGTTACCATCGCCGTTAAAATTTTTGAGATCGCGGTCATGTCCTTCGTTTGCGCCGGGCTGGTCTGGCAACACCGGCAATTCCTGCTCATGGGAATTTTCCTGATGGGCATCCATAGCGCCTTCTTCGGTCCGTCCAAGTACGGCCTCCTGCCCGAATTGCTTGCCGAAAAAAAACTGTCCTGGGGCAACGGCTTGATCGAATTTGGAACCTATACCGCCATCATCCTTGGCGGGGTCGCGGCGGCATTGATGCACACCTTCTTTGGCGCAAACCAGGCCTGGTCGGGAGTGGTTTTAATTGCGCTCGCCTTTTTCGGCCTGGGCGCCAGCCTGGGCATCACTCGCGTTCCTGCCGCGGATCCTGCGCGGAAATTCCGCCTTAATTTTGCCGGACAGATTTTCCAGATCTTCAGTTCGGTGCGCCAGGACCGCCGGCTCGCACTGGCCTTTCTGGGCAACGCGTATTTTTCTTTTTTGGGCGCGTTGCTGTTGCTCAACATGTTCTTTTACGGGGCGTATGTGCTGCATGTGGGCGACGTTCAAATCAGCTATCTCAAAATCGCGCTCGCGCTGGGTATTGGTCTGGGCAGCGTGGCCGCCGGATATGCTTCCGGGGGCAGAATCGAACACGGCCTGATCCCTTACGGTGCGTTTGGCCTTTCGATCATTTCCATCATGCTGGCGATCCCCGGCTGGTCCTTTAATGCCGCGCTGGCCTGGCTGGCACTGCTCGGATTTATGGGCGGCTTTTTTATCGTACCGGTCTCGGCCATCCTGCAACACCAGCCGGAACCCTCAAAAAAGGGCGAAGTTCTGGCCGCCGCCAACTGGCTTTCCTTCGTCGGAAGCTTCCTGGCCTCCGGCGTGTATTATATTCTGACCGGGATTTTTAATTTGTCTCCCCTCCAGATTTTTCTTTTTGGCGGGGTCCTGACGTTCGCGGGGGCGATCTTTGTCCTGGTTCTTTCGCCCGATTCATTCGTACGCGCATTTCTCTGGCTGGCCACCCACACGATCTACCGCCTTCGCGTGGAGGGGCTGGAAAATTTTCCGCGCCGGGGCGGCGTGTTGTTGATCAGCAACCATGTTTCATTTGTGGATTGGCTGCTGATCATGGCCGCAGCGGACCGGCCCGTGCGCATTTTGATGGGCAAAGATTATTACGATAAACCATGGGTGAAACCCTTCGCGAAAGTGCCGCGCGTCATACCCATCCCGCCTGAAATCCGCCCGCGTGAAGTTATCCAGGCGTTGCATGAATGCGGACAGGTGATCCAGAAAGGCGATGTGGTTTGTATTTTCGCCGAAGGCGGCCTCACCCGCACCGGAGAAATGCAACCGTTCCGCCGGGGCTTCGAACATATGATGAAAAGCGCGATGAGCGGGATAAATCAGCCATCTGTTCCGCCGGTCATTGTCCCCGCCGCGCTGATCGGCCTTTGGGGGAGCATTTTTAGTTTTGAAGGCGGCAAATTTCTTTGGAAAAAACCTCCCCAATTCCCTCGTACGATAACGGTACGTTTTGGCCCCCCTCTGCCGCCCTCGGCCACGCCCGAAGAAGTCCAGGCGGCGGTTGAAGGTTTGATGGAATAAAAAAACGAGGCGTCCGGAAGGACGCCTCGTTTTGGTCAAACTCAATTATTATTGAGGGAAGTTGAAATACTGGCTGGTCCAGGGGGTGCCGTTCGTCGCCAGGATGAGGGACGATTGCAGTCCGCTCACGGAGACTTCCGCCACGCTTCCGTCCGCATAGCCAATGTTACCCACTTTCAAGTGGAGGTCATTCGCGCTCCAGGCCCAGCTTTGGTTGACGGCCATGTTACCGCTGCTCAGCACATAGCTGTTACCGCTGCCGCCGTTGCCGCCGGCCATATTCACGTTAATGACCGTAGCCGCCGTCCCGAGGGTGGCGCTGGTGCCAATATTGCGGTCGCCAGTCATCACCATCTGGGGATAGCTTTCATTCGCGTCACCGCAAACAAAATAGCCGACCGCGTTGGTACCGCAGCCCGGGTTGCTCGTAAGATTGCCCAATTGCGCAAAGTTCGTCGCGGCCTGGTTATGGCTCACATCCGAGGGGCATACCAGGATTTTCGGCGTGCTCAGTTCGTTCGACATGACGCAGAAAATATTCGTCATGCCCACCGGAACATACGCCGTGTGTCCGTTTGAAACGGCCGACTCCATGGCGCCGCCACCTGAGGTGCTGACTGCCATCGGATAAAGGTTGTTGTTGTCGCCTTCCCAAATACGGAAAGACAGGTTGACTTGCTTCAGGTTGCTCACGCAATTAATGCGTTGCGCGCGGCGCTTGGCCGCTGCCAGCACTGGCAGCAACATGGCCGCCAAGATGGCGATAATCGCGATCACGACCAGGAGTTCGATCAGCGTGAAGGCTTTTTTCTGTTTGAGGATTCTTTTCATACGTTCGTTTCGTTTATGTTCTATTTGTTCGGGTGACAGGTGGGTTAGTCTACCGGACTAGCCATTACCGTCAACACATTTCTAAAGATTTTCTTTAGCACTGACGATGCCAACCGAAATTTTTGCGTAAAGCCGCGCAAATCTGCAAAACAGATTTTTCTCCATCCTCTGATGCGCGAAATTTTCACGCATCACGCGTGAAATTCACGCATTTTCGGCTCCGTACGGCTCGAATCTAAACTTGAAAAACAGGCATCAAAACCGGAAACTGTCGGTTCATGTCCGAACCAAAAGAAAATCCGCTCATGGAAAAAATCGTCTCGCTGTGTAAACGGCGCGGCTTCATTTTTCAATCCTCTGAAATCTATGGGGGTATTAACGGTTTCTGGGATTACGGTCCCCTGGGCGCGGAACTCAAGCGCAACGTTAAGGAGCTTTGGTGGAATACCATGACCCGCCAGCGCGAGGATGTCGTCGGCCTGGAAGCGACCATCATTATGTCTCCTGAAATCTGGAAAGCCAGCGGCCACGTCGCCACCTTTGCGGATTTAATGGTTGAGTGTCCTTTGACAAACAAGCGTTACCGCGCTGACCAGGTAGAATCCCAAAGTGGCATTGCTTATTACTACACTGGCGCTATTGAGGATCGCGCAAAATTCGAAGAATCTCTTAAAGGCGGTCGCCCGGCCTTAGCCCATAAATCCGAAGATACCCGCCCTTTTTCTGTTTTGATCCCAAAAGGCAAACCGCCGGAGTCTGCCCGTAAAATCGCCTTAGAGTTCTATTCCAAAGGTGGATTCACATCTTTTCCAATCCTTCAAGGAGAACGGTCTGAACCGGTTGAGAATACTACCAAATACAGCCCGGACAGTGGCGCACTCCTTACCGAAGCCCGCCCCTTCAACCTGATGTTCAAAACGTACGTCGGCCCGCTCGAAAGCGAAGAAAACGTCGCCTATCTCCGTCCGGAAACTGCGCAGGCCATTTTCGCCCAGTTCAAAAACGTCCTGGAAACCTCGCGCCAAAAAGTGCCGTTCGGCATCGCCCAAATCGGCAAAGCCTTCCGCAACGAAGTCACTCCGCGCAATTTCACCTTCCGCTCCCGCGAATTTGAACAAATGGAGCTGGAATTTTTTATCAAGCCCGACGAGGCCGTCGAAGCGATCTCCAGTTCCATTGCCACACCTGCTTCCAAAGACCATCCCGGTGAACCGCAGCCAAATTGGGGCTGGCAGCTTTGGCACCAATATTGGGTCGAGGAACGAATCAGATTTTACGGAAACATCGGTCTGCCACGCACCACGCTCGAAGAATACTGGCAGAAGCCCGAGGAACTCGCACATTACGCCCGCGCCACCGTGGATCTTCTCTTCAAATTTCCCTTCGGCACTCAGGAACTCGAAGGCATCGCCGCCCGCAGCGATTTTGATTTGTCCCAGCATTCGCGTTTTTCCGGCAAGCCCATGGGCGTTTTCGACGATGAATTGAAAGCAGCTTGGGAAAAATTGCCGAAAGAGAAACAGGACGACCTCTGGCGCCGTTACTATGAGAACCGCAAAAAATATCTCATTAAATCCGGCATTAAGGACGAGGACGCCTCGAAATCCGCAACCGAAGACGCAAATGGCCTGGCCAGGGGCCAGTACCTCCCGCACGTCATCGAGCCCAGCGCCGGCGTAGATCGCCTTATCCTCGCGCTGATCTGTAACGCCTATCACGAAGACCAGGCCCCCGATGAAAAGGGCAAAATGGAATCGCGCGTGGTACTGCGTTTCGCCCCGTGCATCGCACCGGTCAAGGTCGCCATCTTTCCCCTGCTCAAAAACAAGCCCGACCTCGTGGCCAAAGCTAAAGCCGTCCGCGACTTGTTGCGCCCGCATATGAATGTTTTCTACGACGAAGCCGGCGCCATTGGCCGGCGCTATCGCCGCCAGGATGAAATCGGCACACCCTTTTGTGTGACGATCGATTTTGACACGCTCGGGGAAAAAGGTGACGACCTCAAAGATACCGTGACCCTCCGCGAGCGCGATACCATGAAACAGGAACGGCTGAAAATTCCTGAACTTTTGCCGTTTTTATTGTCTAAGATTCGTTGATGGACACGGACCCCCAAACGCCGGTCGCGAAAAATCGCGCGCCGACCCTGTATTTTATCGCCATCTGCAAACTGGCCAAAGGCTTGGGCCTGTTGCTGATTGCGGCGGGCATTTATTCGCTCGCCGGAAAAGATTTGCAGGACAGCTTTGACAAGTTCCTGGAATGGGTCCGCGTGGATCCCGAACACAGTTTCTTTCATAATATCGGGGAATCGCTGGCCTACGCCACCCCGGGCGGCGTTCGCGATACCGCGGTGGCCTTGTTTACTTATGGCCTCTTTCTCATCGTCGGCGGCACCGGCCTGGCCCTGCGCGCCAAATGGGCCATTTGGCTGACCATTGGGGAATCGGGTTTTTTTATTCCCATTGAAATCTTCGAATTGACCCGGCCTCCCCGGGTCAGACTGCCAGACGCGATGTCCGCTCCCCCCCATTTATTTGCCCACCCGAAAATCGGCCTGCTCATCGTCCTGATTCTTAATGTTTTCATTGTCTGGTATCTCCTGAAGAACCGGAAACGCCTCTTTAAACACCATGATTCCGGGGCCGCGACGCCACCAGTGGCTGATAAGTGACGATTTTGCTTGCATCCCGGCCAGCAAATGCTATGGTCGGTACGCGTTTGATTTGATGATAATACTGATTGCTATGCCACAACCTACGAGGGTGTCTTGAGCCGCCCTTTTCCTTCACGTAATTCCTCCTCCGCCGCGCATCTTCGGGTTAACGGCAAAATCCGCGCCCGTGAAGTCCGGGTTATTGACGGGCAGGACAAAAACCTTGGTATCCTGCTGTTGAACGATGCCTTGCAACTGGCCCGCCAGCACGGCGTGGACCTGGTGGAAATCTCGCCCACGGCTAATCCCCCCGTGTGCCGCCTCGTGCAAATCGGCAAGTTCCGCTATGAACTGGCCAAGAAGGAAAAGGAATCGCGCAAGCATCAACACGCCTCCACCGTCAAAGAAATCCAGCTCAGCCCGCGCATTGACCCGCACGACCTGGGCATCAAGCTCTCGCACGCCGTAGATTTCCTGTGCGAAGACATGAAGGTGAAAGTGGCCCTGAAATTCCGTGGCCGTGAAATGGCGCATACTGAAATCGGTTTCGAAGTCATCAAAAAATTTCTTAGCCAGGTAGACCCTTACGGGCACCCGGATTTTCAGCCCAAACTCAATGGCCGCAACATCGTGGTCATGATCACGCCGCTGCCCCGGAATAAGCGCGCCAAGAATCCGCACAAAACGGACGAACCCGGCATACCCCACAAAAACCACGAGCCGGCGCACAGCGCGCCTCACAAAGAAAAGAACCATCACGCTCCCGCCGGAAACAATACCGGTGTGCCCAAGACTGCCAGTTTTTCCAACAGTCCGTTCGCCAGCCTCGAAGCAAAATCCGAGGAAGCAAAATAGAACGAAGTCTTCCGGATAAAAATTCTGGAACGTTCGAGTTGAATCTCCCGAAGTTCGTTACCGGCCGGCAACGGTTATACGAATTACTGCCGGGCGTTTTTGCGAGTCGTGTTTCCGCGTGAAATGCCGTCAACCGGTTTTCCCGGTGGTTTCTTGCTTTTGGAAATCGGCACTGCGACGGCCCGTCGGACTTCCGTGTCCTCTCCCTGTTTCCCGGAAAGCCAGGTCGCGGCTTTCTCGTATTCGAGGAACGCCTCTACCTGCAATCCCCGCTGCCTGCTGAAATGGGTAAAATCCCGGATGATGCCGTAGAAATCGTGCTCATAAAGAATGGCCACGCGTTGCCGCCCTGTGAAGCCCGCGTCACTGAATGTATTGGCCAACACCTCAACCTCCGCGGCGGTAAAGTGCGGTTTGTCCAGCACGGGCAATCCTCGCAGATCCAGCAACGCACGGTTCAGCCCCCGCTTCCGGCAGGCCTCTACCAGGCCCTGCAACGCTTTCTGGCTGGCTTTGAAATCCAGATGTTGTTTGGCGTCAAGGCAAACAAACTCACTGGCGCGGATGACTTGTAATTCTGCTGACATGATTCGCCTCCGGTTTATTGGATGGTTCGGCCTGTTTCATGATTGTACAGTTTTATCGCTACGCAATTTACCACACTCGGCCCCTCTCGTAAAAAACTCAAGCCGGCTGCGCGACTTTTTGCTCCTGGCTTTCCGGCTCTACCCATTTGCCGTGCTCACGAATCAAATCCACCAGGCGTTCGACGGCCTCGCCTTCGGGAATATTGAATTTAATCGGGGTTTTCCCGACGTAAAGGTTGATTTTTCCCGGCGCGCCGCCCACGTAGCCAAAATCGGCATCGGCCATTTCACCGGGGCCGTTCACGATGCAACCCATGATGGCAATCTTCACGCCCTTGAGATGTTCCGTGCGCGCCTTGATGCGGGCCGTGACAGTTTGCAGGTTGAAGAGGGTGCGGCCACAACTCGGGCACGCCACATAATCCGTCTTAAACGAACGGCAGCCGGCCGCTTGCAAAATATTATAGGCCAGCCGCAATGATTGTCCGGCGCCGGATTCGCCCCGAATCAAAATCGCATCGCCAATGCCATCGGCCAGCAGCGAGCCGATGACGACCGACGCGCGCAGCAAAGCGATTTTTGGCTCAAGCGGAGCGGATTCAAATGCGAGGCAATCTTTCAGCAAAATCGGGTTTTTGCGCCCGAGGCGCTTCAATTTTGCCACCAGCAAACGAAAGGCAGCGATGACGGGCAACTTTATCCCATCTTTGACGGTGATCAGTTGCGTCTCACAATTGACCTCAAAATCCTGCGTGGGATCAATTTCCGCGAGATTCAACTCTTCATAGACTGCTTCCGGTTTTACGTCGTCCTTGGGCCGGATTTTGGGCGCGACTTTGTCCCACGTCACTCGCGTGACCACAACACGAATCAATTGCTCCCCGCCGCAATGACAGTTGTCATTCAATTCAATCTCCGGCGTTTCACGACGCTCAAAATGGAACGGATCAAACGGCCAGGCGGCGTCTGTCGCGTTGGCACCCGCTTTGGTTGTTAAAAGCGGGATCTGCGCCAGCAAATCGGTGCAAACTTCGATTTCGCGCGGTGAATCTTCCGTAAGCGAAACACGGATGGTATCCCCCAGCCCATCGCACAACAATGAGCCGATACCGATGGCGCTTTTGATACGGCCGTCTTCGCCTTCTCCGGCCTCAGTGACACCGAGATGAATCGGATAATTCCAATCCGGACCCAGTTCGTCCAATCGCGCTACCAGCAGGCGATAGCACTCAATCATTACCTTGGGATTGGACGACTTCATCGAAAACTTGAAGCTGTGGAAATCGTGCTTGCGACAAATGCGGGCAAACTCCAGCGCACTCTCGACCATGCCCAGCGGCGTATCGCCGTAGCGATTCATGATGCGGTCGCTCAGGGAGCCGTGATTGGTGCCGATGCGCAAACAGCGTTTCAGCTTTATTGCTTCGAGCACGAGCGGCGTGAAGGCCTCTTCAATGCGCTTCAATTCGGCGGTGTACTCTTCATCGGTGTATTCCTTGACGGCGAATTTCTTTTTGTCGGCGTAATTGCCGGGGTTCACCCGGACGACTTCCACCCATTTCACCGCTTCCATGGCGGCGTCGGGCTTGAAATGGATGTCCGCCACAATCGGAACCAGGCAGTTTTGTACGCGCAATTCACGGACGATATTTTGCAGGTTCGCCGCATCCTTGACGGTCGGCGCGGTGATGCGCACCAACTGGCAGCCTACGGCGACCAGTTCGAGCGTTTGCCGGACGCATTCCGCGGTGTCCATCGTATCGCACGTGAGCATGGATTGCTTCACGACCGGATGGCTGCCCCCCATAATTACGCCGCCGCGGGCAGGGTCGCCGATGACGATTTCCCGCGTCCGGCGCCGCTGATAATAATATGGAGACTCGCAATAACGCACAGTTGTAGTGTCCGATTGGACATTGAAAGTTTCAAGTTCGGAATTTCCCTCAATTCCGGAAACTAATGACGGCAAATCTTACTTGGGCGACGCAAATTTCAATTGCTGCCCATGGTCACGGGCGCTGCGCACCCAGTCGCCGGTGTCAAAAAACGCGATATACAGCATGAACCCAATCAGCAGCATGGCAAAACCCGTCTGGATGCCGTTCAGGACGCGCGCACTGACCGGCCGCCGACGTATCACTTCCAGCAACGACAGCAGGATATGCCCGCCATCGAGTACAGGCAATGGGAGCATATTGAGTAAGGCAAGGTTCACGTTCAAAACGACGCTGAACCACAGCACTTGCCGCCAGCCGTCTTCATCCTGGAACAAGTTATAATAAACCCGCGCAATCATGATTGCGCCACCCAATTGCTGGACGCCGACTTCCGTTTTTGGCGAGAAAACCGCGCCCAATGTTCCGATAATTTGGTTAACGCTGGATTGGATTTGGTCCATCGGCGTCGGATGCACTAACGTGATGTTCGTCTCAAACTGCCAATCCAGGATGCCCAGCGACGGGCTGCTGCCGGCCGGTTGAACCGGCTTCACCGGAAGCAGCGTTCGGTCAAATTGTTCATCGCCCCGGCGAACCGTGAGCGTCAACGGCCTTACCGGGCTGTTGCTCATGGCATCTACCGCCGATAGCACCGCTAACGGGCTAAAGATCTTTTCCCCATTCATCGCCGTAATTTCATCGCCATTCGTCAAGCCGGCCAGTGCCGCCGGGCTATTGCTCGCCAGGTCATCCAGGATGAAAGGCGCCGCGGGAGCGATGAGGACCTGCCTCAAAGCCCGGCGCTCGTACCAATGCGTCGGATGATGATATGGGGTGACATAGGCCATCTTTTCCTGGCCGTCGCGAACATATTTAAAGGCGATGTTCGTGTTTTCGCTGGTGATGATCCGCCAGGTCACACTGTCCTGGGACGAGGAAAAGAAACTTTTAACCGCATGATCGTCAATCGTGAGGATGGTATCACCGGGACGCAAACCGGCTTTCCAGGCCGGCCCGTTTTGATCTACCCAACCGATTTGAGTGGTATGATCACCTTCCGTAGTCGGTTTGCCAACCTGCCAAACCACAAACGCAAAGAAAACCGCGAGCAAAAAACTGAACAATGGCCCGGCGATCGCCACGATGATTTTGTCCAAAGGCGCCACGTTCGGCAGTTGCTCAACGGGAGTTTCGGCTTTGCCTTCGATGGCCTCCATCGTGGCCATTTGCGGCAGCGCCACGTAACCGCCGGCAGGAATCCAGCCCAAGGCGTATTCGACTCCGCCGATTTTTGTTTTCCAAATGGGTTTGCCGAACCAAATCGCAAAACGCTCGATTTTCAGGCCGCGCCATTTCGCGGCCAGAAAATGGCCGAGTTCGTGGACACCAATGAGCAGGTTAAAGAGCAGGACCACTTCCAGCGCGATGAAAATGTAATGAAGAATACTCATGTAAATTCAGGTTTCAGCATTATAGCAGTAAATTTCGGTTCCACAATCGCTTAAACGCAAAGCCAATCTCATGCCATTAAGCCTTAAAATTCGACGCCGAATGTCTGGCCCATGCGTCCGCCTCCAAAATCTGCTCCAGCGATGGGTGCGACACAACTTTATGCGCATCCATCGTGTTGCGAACGGTTTCCGTGATTTGCGTAAAGCGGATCTTCTGCCCCACAAAAGCTTCGACCGCAACTTCGTTCGCCGCGTTCAAGACTGCCGGGAGCGTTCCGCCGATTTCCCCTGCCCTCCGGGCCAGTTCAATGGCCGGAAACCGCTCAACATCCGGCTCTTCAAAGGTCAATTGGCCCAGCTTGGCAAAATTGGTTTGGACCCGCCCGTTCGGCGCGCGCTCGGGATACGTCAGGGCGTACTGGATCGGCAGGCACATGTCCGGCGTGGATAATTGCGCCACAATCGAGCCATCCACAAATTCCACCATGGAATGCACGACGCTCTGCGGATGCACCACCACGTCCACCCGCGCCATTTCGATGTCAAACAGCCAGCGCGCTTCAATCATTTCCAGCGCCTTGTTGAACAGTGTCGCCGAATCAATCGTGATCTTCTTCCCCATGACCCACGAGGGATGTTTCAACGCGCAATCCACCGTGATTCCGGAAAATTTTTCTTTCGGCCATTTGGTTTTGTCACGGAAAGGACCGCCGCTGGCCGTGAGCAACAGTTTACGAACGGAATTGGAAGGCTTTCCGTCAAGGCATTGAAAAATGGCCGAGTGTTCGCTGTCCACGGCCAGCACGCGGACGCCGTGTTTGCGCGCCTCGCTCATGACAATTTCGCCGGCCATGACAAGAATCTCTTTAGACGCGATCGCAATGTCCTTGCCCGCGCGAATGGCAGCAAGGGCAGGTTTAAGCCCGGCCGTCCCAACGATGGCAATGAGCACGATATCCGCCTCCGGCAGCGTGGCCAGTTGAATCAGACCCTCTTCGCCGCAACAAACGCGAGTCCCCGAGTTAAGGCTCTTTTGGAGTTCCTTGGCCTTGGCCGGATCAAAAATGGATATGGCCGCTGGCTTGTGCTTTTGCGTTTGTTCCAGCAGCAACTTGGCATTGTTCCCCGCGCCCAACGCCAACAGGCGAATCCGGTCCGGCAAATCTTCCGCCACTTTGACGGTGCTGGTGCCAATGGAACCGGTTGAACCTAGTAATACGACGTTCTTCATTCTACGAATGCGTCCAGATGGGGTTGGTCAAAATATGCCGCAGGTAAAGATACATGATGGGGGCATTAAACAATAAACTGTCCAGCAAGTCGAGGATGCCGCCGATGCCGGGAAAAAATTTACCCGAATCCTTCAGCCCGGCTTCGCGCTTGAACAACGATTCAATCAAATCGCCAATCACCGCCGTCGAACTCAGCACCACGCCCAGGATGAGCGCGTGCATCCAGTTCATGCCGTACATATGCGCGCCAAAAATCTGCACGAAAAGCAAACTGGATACGGTCGAGAGAAAAATCGCCCCGCCGAAACCTTCCCACGTTTTGCCCGGGCTGATGCGCGGAATCATCTTGTGCTTCCCGATCAGCGAGCCAACGGCATAAGCCCCCGTATCGCTGAATTTGGTGACCAGCACAAAGTAGATGAGAAAGAATTTTCCTTCCACGTGCGGGAAGAAATTAATTTTTTGGATGAAATTCAGGAGCCACGGCACGTACATCAAACCAAAAAGGGTAACGGCAATGGCCGTGAGGCCGTGGGGATTTTTTTTGGAAAAAAGCTGGCGCACGCACAGGCCCAGCACGAACAAAATCAGGAAGCCCGTTTCGAAATCATTGACCCGGGCGGGCGAACCCGACGTGCCCAGGTGTCCCGTCAGGTTAAAAAAAGTTCCTGCCGTCAGCAGGATTCCCCCCGCCAGGCCGCACCATTTGAAACAGGCCAGCCCGCGTTTTTCCGCCATGCCGTAGAACTCCATCAACCCCACGACCGAAAGCAAAACGATCACGAACACAAAAACCCCGTCGGAAATCAATTCACCGCCATAAAACAACGCTGCAATGATGACCGTCCACAGAATCACCGTGGAGATAAGCCGGCGGAGAAAGACTTTCGCCTTGGAAGGCGTTGGCGCGGCGGCGGCCTCGTTGGACATCCGCGGGAAAATAACAGAGCCGGTTGGCCATGGGCAATCGGAATGCGCCGCTCCTCCTGCGAAAAGTGGCGGAGCGAGGGGGATTCGAACCCCCGATACGGCTTTTGACCGTATAACGGTTTAGCAAACCATCGCCTTCAGCCACTCGGCCATCGCTCCCACCATGCACTAAGTGCGAAAATCAATGCTAAAGCATCCCGCGAGGCAAGACAAGGTCAAAGAGGCCGACGGCTCGCACCGAAATGCAAACTAGTGAGTGCCAAACATCCTCCTGGGGGTGGACGGTAGCCAGACATTGACGCGCCTTACCTTTAAATTGCCTCGGACATCCGGTTTTGTTATTAAAATCAGGTGCCCGATCCGAGTTTGTTGATCCTGATTCCGGCTTATAATGAAGAGCAGCGCATTGAACCCACGCTGCGCGACTACGCCGAATTTTTCGGAACCCATTATACAGGCGAATGCCAAATCGTGGTGGTGCTCAACGGCTGCACGGACAATACCCTGGGCGTGGTGCAAAAAGTGGCCGCGCAATTTCCCGTCATCCGCGCGCTGGAATTCAAAGAACCCATTGGCAAGGGCGGCGCGCTCATCGAAGGCCTCAAGCTTTCCGAACACTCAGATCTCATCGGTTATGTGGACGCCGATGGCGCGACGCCGCCGCGGGCGTTCTACGAACTGGTAAAAAAGATCGATGATAGCGTGGATTGCGCCATCGGCTCGCGCTGGCTGCCGGGCGCAGTCATCCATCAATCGCAACAGACCCATCGCCAGTTTGCCAGCCGCGCCTTCCATCGCATCATCCAGTTTCTCTTCGGGATGAACATCCGTGACACGCAATGCGGGGCCAAGGTGATGAAAACGGCCGCCGTCCGGAAAATCCACGACCGCCTGGCGATTGCGGACATGGCGTTCGACATCAACCTGCTCTACGCGCTGAAGCATGCCGGCTTCAAAATCCTCGAAGTGCCCACCGAATGGACGGACAAAGTCGGCTCGAAAGTCGTCTTGGGCCGCACCTCGCTCACCATGGGCCTCTCGGCGATACGCGTGTGGCTGCTGTATTCACCGAAAATTTACTGGTGCCTGCGGCCATTGCGCCCGCTGGAAGGATGGATTTACACCAAACTCCGCGCGCCCCAGCCCTTGTCACGGACGCAGCGGCAGGAGCAGGACGAAAAGGAAAGAAACCGGTAATACTGGCTTCTCACAAGATCTTACGAAACGACTTCCTTCGCCGTGATGTGCGTGAGGTTTTCCACGGCCCAATCGGGCTTGTGATTTTTTAATTCCTCGAGTGTCGCACCGCCGGTGGCCACAGCCAGGACACGCGCATCAATATATCTCCCACACCGGATGTCGTGCGGCGTATCGCCGATCACGAGGATCTCATCGCCGCGCAATTTTTTACCGAGCAACCGGCTGCCGCGATCGCGCGCGGCGGCGGCGATGAGGTTGCGGTCTTCATTGTCGTCGGCAAACGCGCCCATCTCAAAAATGTCCCAAAGCCCACAATGGCGCAGCTTGATTTCCGCGCCGAGGCGGATGTTGCCGGTGAGCAGGCCGAGCACGGGCGAATTGGGGAGAGCCCAAAGTTCCGAGATGAACTCCATAACCCCGGGACAGGTCCGGGGCGTGCCCTGCTTCAGGATGTAGTCGAGTAGAAAAACGTAATGCTCAAAAAAGCGCCCGGTGTTTTCCGCCGTCATCGGGATATTATGATATTTAAAAAATTCGCGGACCAGGCCGGTGTCCGTGCGACCGGCGAACTTCAATTTTTCAAAACCGTCCGCGGCATTGAATTCCGTGATGAAGACTTTGCGAAAGGCTTCCACGCCCGCCCCCCCCTGTGCGGACCAGCGTCCCGTCAATATCGAATAAAACCAGTTTTACCATATATCAGAATACCGCGGCTATTGTTTTGAAAAGTCGTTACACGCCTCCAGCTTGCGGGCTGGGAGACAGGCTTTTACGGCACAGACCGGGCGCGGTAATACCGCTGCGAAACCGGGTTGGCGTCGTTGAAGGTGAAAGGCGACTGGTTCGTAAGGACAGGAATCCAGTTGCCGCTGGAAAGATTCGTGCGGGCGTCCACGGCGTAGCTGTTGCCCGCCACGCCGGTGACGGTGAATTGAATCTGGTTCGCCTGGATCACGGGAGAACTCACCATGGGCTGCGGCACGACAACGATATAATCGCTGAAGATCGGATAGTGGTCGCTGCCTACAAAGGTGCTGCTGCTGCCAGTGCCCGCTTCCTGCAGGTCCGTGTAAACCGTCGTGGCATTCGGCGTTGTGGCGGCCAGGTCGTTCAGGGAATGGTTGCTGGCGCTGGTGGCGGTGCTGCCGCGGGTGGTTGACCCATTGTTGCCGAAAGTCTCAAAGGCATAAGGGTATTTCGAGGCAGGAAAGTTTAAGAGGTCATAGGGATCGGCAGTGTCCGGCGCCAGTTGCACTCCGCCGTTGGTGTTATAGGCGGCGAGCATGAGGGCGTTCGGCAACTGGATGTCCAGGCGTGAGCTCATGGAGAAGGACCCTTCCGTGGCGTCGTCATAGAAATAGGTGGCGACGTCGACCGACGAATTCGTAAAAGTGAAGGTCGTCGGTGGCACGGTCTTCGAAACGGGATCATAGGCCTGGGTCTGGTTGGTATTGGCCCAAATGGCGCTGGTATCGCTCCAGTTGAGGCCGTCGGAAGTGGTCTGGCCGGTAAGGCATCGATAGGCGTTCTCGTAGCTGCCGTTGAACAGGTTCCAATCTCCGCCGTAAAGAATGTGCGAGCCGGCAGGCAATTTATACTTGGCATCACTGCGGACCTCCTGCGCCTCCGCATAACGCGCGTCGCCCTGGGCGTCGTCGGACGTGCTGCGGGCGTGGCTGACGTAAAAATAAAAATCCTCGTTTGTCCCATAGCCAATCGGCCGCAGCCGGTACACCATGGGCGCGCGCGTGACGCCGTTCACCCCGCCACCGGGGGAATGGGCCGAAGTGTAAGTGCCGTTCGACTGCAATAGCACCGTTTCACCCGTCAGTAGTGCCCGCGCAGACACGACCTGCACCGTATTCGTCCGGTAAATCAGCCCATCCGGGCCGCCACCGGTATTCGGATCCGTGGTCGGGTCGAACGCATAAGTGCCCGCGCCGTAAATCAGGTTGAGTTGCACGCAGAAGTTGGCAAGCGAGGTGGAATTCAGCTCTTCACAGCTCATCACATCCACTGGCTGCGCATTGGTGCCCAGGTGGTGCAGGCCGATGGCTTCGACCACCGTCGGCAGGCTATGAATCGAGTTGGTGATGTTGCCGTCACTGCTCTGGTCGGAGCAGTCGACATTGTAGGAGACGATGCGCAGAGTCCGCGGCTGGGCGGATAAAAGATTGGCAGAAATAAAAAGCAGGGCGGTGGCGGCGAGAATACGCGGCAATTCCTGGAACAGAGTTCTCTTCACGATTAAAAAATGGTTGTTGGTTCGACAGCTGATTACTTTACTCTAAAACACGGCACTGCGCGTGACATCGTGGAAACATTTTTAACCCAATGCCGCTCAACGCTTTTGATTATAGCCGATTTGCGAATACTTCTGTCGAGCCAATTCAGTAGCACGCACGGACAAATCTTTGTCCGGCGAATAAGCCTGCCACTGAATTGAAAACGATTCTGTCGCCGCGGCGCGCATGGCCTCTTCCCAATCATCGCGACTGAGGGAAACCGGCGGTGGCTGGACAGAGCCCTGGATCAACAAGCCAAGCTTGTTCCGGCGCTGGGCGGCGCCGGCGATTTTTTTTCCATGCCAGAGGAGGTCAAACTTTTCATGGCCGGTGAAGCATTCACCGGGAAGATCGGGATTGCCTACTGCAGATTTTTGGGACAGAGCCGGTTCCGTTTGGATTTTTAATTTCGCAAAGGCGCCCTGGATCCATTCATGGATGCGCCGATAGCTTTCGATGGCCGCCAGCGAATGCCATTCATGGCCGGGCGGCACGGCGAAACTGTAGGTCCAATCCGCGTCATGCGGGACGATGCCGCCGCCAGTAGGCCGGCGCACCAGCGGGCGCAAGAGGGTGGCGCGTTCCACGCTGGAATATTTTTGGAAATAACCGAATGTGGCCGCCGGTTCCGTCCAGCCGTAAAAACGCAGCACTGGCGCTTGTAAACGCGACATAGCCTCCAGCAACGTTTCATCCAGCGCCATGTTGAACGCCGCTTCGCCTTTACCGGAATTGAGAAGGAGCCAGGGATTCATTTTGACCACGGGTTAGCACAGCTAAATGCCTGATGCCATCGGTCGCCTGCCTTTGAATTTGCTACGACGGTAAGTGTTCGGAGGCTGTTCCCTCTCCGCTCCCATCCGATGGGAGGGGAGACTTGAGCCGCTTGGGAAGCGGCGAAAGGAATTTGTTCCGCACAGCGGAACGAAGGCCTGAAAGGCCGAGCGAGCGGGCGCGAGCGAGTCAGCGTCAGGGTGAGGTGAGGGTCGGTTGTCCGGTTCATCTGTGGCTTAAAGATTCCTTAACGCCGATTCGCGGGCACAATTTCAGCACTTCGCAATTGGCACAGTCGGGCTTGCGCGCAAAACAGCGGCGGCGGCCATGCCAAATCAGCAAATGGCTAAATAATGTCCATTTTTTTTGCGGTGCAAGTTCCATCAGGTCAATTTCGATTTTTTCCGGCGCGCGATGGCGCGTGAAACCGAACCGATGTGAGAGCCGCCCCACGTGGGTATCTACGACCACGCCGACATTGATATCAAAGGCGTTTCCCAGGACGACATTGGCCGTTTTGCGTCCGACGCCGCCGAGCTCGATCAGTTCCTCCATTGTTTGCGGCACTTTACCGCCATGCTTTTCCACGATGTCTTTGCTCGCGGCCTTGATATTGCGCGCTTTGTTTTTGTAAAAACCCGTCGTGCGGACGTCGTTTTCCAGTTCGGAAATGTCCGCATTCGCGAAATCTTTTGCCGAGCGATATTTTTTGAACAGCGCTTCCGTAACGATATTGACGCGTTTGTCCGTGCATTGGGCGGAAAGGATGGTCGCGATCAAAAGCTCCAGTGGATTTTGATGAACGAGTTCGCAGTGCGCTTCCGGATAGGTTTTTTCCAGGCCGGCGATGATTTTTTGGGCGCGGGCGATTTTATCTTTGGCGTTTTCGCGCATGGCCCGGAAGTTTAACCACGAAGACACCAAGGCACGAAGAAAAAGTTATATTATAACCACAACTAAGTCTTTCGGAAGGTGTTTATTTTATCATTGGATGCGAACAATAAAGCTCATCGTGGGAATCAGTTGTTTCATCCTGGCTCTTTTCTTTTGGTTGCTCAAATTAGGTGGCTTCAATGTATGGTTTGCAGTTTGCGGAGTCGGGTTCGTTGAAGTTGGCTGCATTCTCCTTGCAAAACGGCAATCACGGATACCGGGGTATGGTAAAGCCATTGTTGCTCTGACCCTTTGTTTCCTGGGGATTTTTATGGCTCTTGTTGGCATTCCAGACCTCGTTGCGGCCACTTATGAAAGTTCCCAGAACGCATGTATTAACAATCTCCGGCAGCTTCAGGCGGCAAAAACAGAATGGGCTTTAGAAACCGGAGCAACCAACGGCACTCTTGTCACTGAAAGCGACATCACGCCTTACATCCAACTAGACTCAAAAGGAAGGATCCCGAAATGTCCCGCCGGCGGTACTTACATCTTTGGCCGTGTTGGGGAGGATGTAAGATGTTCTATCGGAACCTCTGACTGGCCAAACAATCACACATTGTCAGACACCAATGATTTCACTTGGCGGGACAATTTCAAATGCGCCTACCACGTTCTATTTGGCCTCCGCCATCCTAAAAAACTGTAATTAAGAACACTTGCACAAATCCGGCTCTTCGATCTTCTGTGGCGGTTTGCTGTTCGGTGTGCCGTCGGCGTTTTCGGGATACTCGAAAATTTTACCTTCGTAATTGCGCACGAGCACGCGACCCGCGTTACGGCACAGGACATATTCCGGGTTGATCGGCACTTTGCCGCCGCCGCCGGGGGCGTCAATCACGTACTGCGGCACGGCATAACCGGTCGTATGGCCGCGCAGTTGTTCCATGATTTCCAGGCCTTTCGCCACGCTGGCGCGCAGGTGCGCCGAGCCGGAAATCAAATCGCACTGGTAGAGATAATACGGCTTCACACGGCACATGAGCAGCTTTTGCACGAGCGCTTTCATCACGGTCACATCGTCGTTCACGTTTTTGAGCAGCACGCTTTGGTTGCCCAGCGGGATGCCGGCATCCGCCAGCCGGCCGATGGCCGCGCGGGCTTCAGTGGTCAATTCGCGCGGATGGTTCGTGTGCACACTGATGAACAGCGGATGAAACTGTTTCAGCATGGCGCATAGTTCGGGCGTGATGCGTTGCGGCAGAAAAATCGGGATACGCGTGCCGATGCGCAAAAATTCCACGTGTGGAATCGCCCGGAGTTTGTTCAGGAGAAATTCCAGCTTTTCATCGCTGAACAACAACGGATCGCCGCCGCTCAGGAGGACGTCGCGGATTTCCGGATGCGAGGCGATATAGGCAATTTGCTTGTCAAATTCCGGATGAAAATCGTAACCGCTGGCGTTGCTGACCAGGCGCGAACGCGTGCAATACCGGCAGTAGCTGGCGCAACGGTCGGTGACGAGAAATAGCACGCGGTCGGGATAGCGATGCACCAACCCGGGCACGGGCGAATGCGAATCTTCGCCGCAGGGGTCGCTCATTTCCCATGGGGCGGTGTGCGTCTCAGACTCTTTGGGGATGACCTGGAGGCGGATGGGGCAGTTTTCATCCGCGGGGTCAATCAGGTTGAAAAAGTACGGCGTGATGGCCAGGGCCAGCTTGTGATTGGCCAGCTTGGCGCCGGCAAATTCCTCCGGCGTGAGCGTCGGCAGAAACTTTTGCAATTGCTCGACGGTGGTGATGCGGTGCTTGAGCTGCCAGCGCCAGTCATTCCAATCCTGGTCGGAGACGTCGTGCCAAAAACCACGTCCGGCGGATTTAAATTGCTTTAATTCCTTTGATGTTTGGAATTCCTGACCCGATGGCGGCTCCTCACCGCCCGATATTTCAGTCTGCATATTAACTGGATGAACTATAATTTCGATTCCGGCGGTGTCAAGTTCGTGAAACAAATTGGCTTGCGCGCAAAAACCCTTTAAAACCGGCCTTTTTCGACGTTTGTCGATGATGGGATGAAAAAATGTTACCCAAGAGGTTACAATAATGGCTTAATTTGGGAGCCTGTTGCTGATGTCCGCACTTTCACCGAACCTTTTTGTCAAATCCTGCAAAGTTTGATTGATATTCGCGTCCAGGCCGCGCATCCGGGCCATGACACGGAAGAAAGGATTCTTTATTTCCCCGTCTTCCGTCAGCGTCACGCGGCAACCTTCGGTATCCGGCTTAATTTGGTAAGTCCACGTGCCCAAAACCGTGCCCGTGGGCTTGGACATCGTAATGACGAGCCGTGATGGGGATGTGCTTTCGTTTTGGGTCATCACCATCTGCATATGGCCCCATTTGAGGGTGCATTTTACGACCGGCTTGCCGTCCTGGGCCGGTATTGACTCAACGCTGGCAACCGTGGACGACCATGAGGGGAGGTTTGTACTGTCTGCGAGCAGCGCAAACACCACTTCCGGTTTTTGATTCAGATGAAGGGAGCGCGTGACGGAATGTTTTACCGGCTGAAAGAGCCCGGCGACGAGTATGACGAGGATTGGAAGGAGCAAAATAACGGCAATAATCAAAAACCATTTCATAAAATTCCTTCTGTCATTTTGCGGCCATCATTTCAGCGGCTGCGTCCGCAAAGAGTTTGAGGCCATGAAGCGCTTTGGCTCGGTCCTGCCCTTTCAATCGTTTAAGCAACGCCTCCACCAAGCCGGGGTCGAGGGCATTCTGTTGTCGTTTCAACCGGCTGCCTGATTCCGTCAAACGCAGTTCCACACGGCGCGCGTCCCGGCGGTCGCGCTCGCGGCGCACATATCTCGCCGCCGTGAGCCGGTCAATGTTAAGCGACATCGTGGACGCCGTAACACCCATATGCCGGGCGAGGGAATGCAGGCTGGTGGGCTCCACGTCGTCCAAGTGATCGAGGATACTGGCCTGGTTCAGGCTGAGCGTCTTTCGGGCTTTGGCATCGCGTACGTGACGGCGATGGCAGGCAAAATAGATCTGCGGATAAAAGCGCAGGAACGCGGCGATATCGGAAGGCAAGGTCACCGGCCCAGTTTCGCACAATAATTTGATAAATCAAATTGTTTGTTTGATCAAATTAATTGGCTCCGCCACACTACATTTTAATATGCACTGTTGAAGACAACGCCCCAAGCGCCGCCGCGCGGGCGGTTTTGTCGCCCGGCATCGCCAGCGCCTGGAGGTTGCGGCCAAGGTGGCTTAGTATGCGGCTTAGTACGGCGTGTAATCGAACTTTTGCCCCCCGATGCTGGCTTGATACATCAAACCGCCCTGGGGCAGGGTCAACACCATCACGCCCTGTTCATATTTGGCATTCTCGGAGGCGCCTTCCGCCGCGACGACCGCAGTCACCTGGGCGTCGAACTCATAATTGCCTCGCTTGAAGTTATCCAGCGTCGTCTGATTCTCAAAAATGATCAGCTCGGAATAAGTCTGGCCGCCGACCTGGGCTCCGACCGACGCCTGGTTCAGCGCGACATCGCCCAAAGGATGGTGGCTACCCCTTTCAAAGAGTTCGCCTCTGCCCGCAGCGGCCCCGATGAATGCCGCTCCCGAGTTTACATTGGGAAAAATCGCGTAGCCACTGGCATTGGCCAGGACCTGCCTCAGCGAATCATCGTCCGCCAGGAAATCCGCCCTGGCTGCTTTGACCTTGGCCGTTAATTCACTCGATTTCTGGCCGGTGGTGGTACAGCCGGTGGTAATGGTAAGAACCGCTAGCGCGGTGATCAATAAGTTCGATTTTGTTTTCATAATAATAATAACCTCCTTTGTTGTCTGTTGGTCCCACAGCCACCGTGGCTGCGGGTTTTGAGAATGCCGCCTTGGTTGGCACCTCACGGGGCAACTTATAACACCTGCGAACCCGGTCAATAGCTCTTTAGTGTTATTGGGAGCCTGCATAGCACCCTTTTTAATTTTTAATTTTGCCTTTGGGATGCGGCCCTTTTCATTTTTAATTACAGGCAGATGAGCATTGTCACGAAAACCGGGGACGCGGGTACGACGGCGCTGATGTATGGCCGCCGCGTGCCCAAGAACCATCCCCGCGTGGAGGCGTATGGCGCAGTGGATGAGTTGAACGCCGCGCTGGGCGTGGCGCGCGCCATTGCCGCGGAGAAGTTCATTTCCGAAAACCTGCTCAGCATCCAGAAGCAGCTTGTAACGTTGATGGGCGAACTGGCGGTGTCGCCGGAAGATTTGCCGCGCTACGCCAAAGACGGCTTTAGCACGGTGATGCCACCCATGACGGCGGAACTCGATCGACTGGTGAAAGAGATCGAGGCGCAAAACGTGAGTTTCAAGGGCTGGGCCACGCCGGGCGCGACACCCACGGCTGCCGCGCTGGATCTCGCGCGGACCATTTGCCGCCGCGCCGAGCGGCGCGTGTGCGATTTGAACCAGACCGGCGAACTGAAGAACGCGGAGATTATTATCTTTTTGAACCGGCTCAGCGATTTACTGTGGCTTTTCGCCCGGTGGGAAGAGACAGATTGAAAATTTGGCGAGCACGGCGAACCTAATTGAAGCCCCATAGGGGCGGCATATTTGTAGCCCAGGGCAAGCGAGTCTGGGAGCGCCGCCCTGGGTAGTCCCGCTTAAAAATCCAGCCGCTATAGGCGAAGCCGCGCGCCTGTCCTCCGTAGCCTCGGGCGAAGGAGGAAAAGCGCGAATCCGATCTGCGCAAGGGGTAATAGCCCTGCTATTGCACCAAAAAAGTACGGTACAATTGCGGCCGGGAAGTCACAGTATTGGTAATCGTGAAGGCGCCATTGACGGGGCAATTGGTGCTGATGGTGGTCCAATGTAACAGGTCACACGAGACCTGGACGGCGTAGGCGTGATTATCGTCGCCGGTGAATTGGATGATGCTTTGGCCGTTTGCCGATGTCACAGAGCCAATGGAATCCGCGCGCAAGAGTGGCAGAAGCTGGACAGGAATGGCTTCGTAGGCTTCGTCGCTGATGGCTTTTTGAACCTGGGAGATATTAGTATTCAAATACGGGGAAGCGTCGCTCAGTTGCGGGATGGCGAAAATGTCTCCGACATTGGTAAAGAATCCCATCGGCTGTACGGCGCGTGTAGATTCAATGGCGCTGGCCATGACAATGGCCTGCGGGGAATTAGACGAAACGATGAATGTTGCAAATTGAGGCGTTCTAAAGAATCCAGATTGGACGATAACATTATTGACGTCGTTCGAGAGAGTGGTCATGCCATTCATCAAATTCTCCCAATCGCTGGGATTATTATCGTTCACGGAAAAGAGAGATGCATAGTTCGTCTCGAAAAGGGACGCCAAATAACTGGCCATCTGCCAGTCCTGGACGGGGGCCATGTTTGAAGCGTCTTCTGCGTCCAGGTCACCAGTCCAAAGTTGCCACGTACTTAATCCAGTAGCAAAAATTTGAGCTCCGCTTCCACCGCCGAGTACCAGTTCCAGATCCAATATGTTTGTCGATTTGAGGAAGATGGTTTGCCACGGTGTACCACGATGGACCTGACCAAGCCACGAGGCATTCAAGATTTCGTTCGTGGGAAAATTCCAACTATCTGAATTGCTCGCCAGTGGGTCTTTGTATGAGAGATTGGATGAATTCTGGTCATATTCGACGGTTCCCGGCCAACTAGATCCTCTTGCGCCCCATGGCGCATAACGGTCGTTTAGAATGCCGAGAGGCGGATTGAGCCCGGGCGGTGGTTGTGACATGGAAGCCCGGCTGTTAGTACTGTCCCGCAAATCGAACAGGTCTGAGGCCAAATAATGGACCAAAGGATCGTTGGCTTGATAAACCATCCTTTGCACGACCAAACGCATCGGCGTGAAAGGGGCCTGAATGCTCAACTGCAGGTTAGTAATTAATCCGCCACCGGCTCCCTGGTACAGAGCTTCATCGTTCGCGCTAAAAAATGCCCGAAAGTATGCTTGTTGGGCCGCTGGACTTGTGTCAGCACCCGCCCCAGGAACCGGAGTCGTGGTCCAGCCTTGTGCCGGAGTTCCAGCGCCTTCATCGCTGTCTACAATCGGAAATGATGTACCACCTATGGAAATCAAATATTGTTCATATACTCCGTAAGGGATATTCCCGGCATAGTAATTGGTGCTCCACAAGCCGGAACTATCCGGGTCAGCAATCGCCTGGTTCAGATTGACGCTGCTGTTCATGCCATCCAATTGAACGTAGTCCAGAATGTGGGTGCCATTTTGGGTATCAAGGATGTACGCCACCAACCGGTTCGTAATCGCCATGCCAAAATTCGGCAGTGGCGCTGTTCCTTTATCTGGATAATTTGGAGGATTAAAAGAGATAGGAAGGAAGGTCGGACCAGTGAACGTTCCTCCGGATGTGGTTACGGAACCTCCCGTGCCATAATAATAAAGGTAGGTGTTGTTCGTAGAAATAAACCCTGACTGAGTATTTAAAGGCTCAGGCAGAAACATATTTGTGCCAAGCGGCAATACAAATGAAAGCGGGGATGGCTGAGAGGGAGAAAATGGAGAGGAACTGCCAAGCCAAGCGGTTAAAAGTATGTTGCTAGATATCGTATAGTTATTGATGATTGGCAGCATGCCAGCATCATTGGTAAGCACACATGAAAGCATGTCCTGCGCAACTACAACCACCGGATTGGTATAGGCATTGGAATATGAATTCCAAAATTCAACACCCAGGAGGTTGCTGATGCCCATGATATACATTTGGTTCGTTGTATATGTGCGGCCATAGGGAAAAGGAGAACCGGACGGCTGGGGATCGGCGCCGTTACGGGTAAACTGCAATTCACGTTCGATGAAAAAGCAGTTCTCCATTTCCAGGGCGTTGAAATTGGGAAGTCCTTTCTTCACACCGATGACCCAGGGCATCCCGTAAATGTTATTGCTCATGCCGCTCAAGCCGAAAGGGATGCCCGGATCCCCCATTTCCGTGGGCGGGTTAAAAATGGGCGGGCCAGTGACTGAGAGCGGTTCCTGGACGTATTGGTAACCGGTGAGGTAGATGTTGGTCTGATAAACGCCGCCGATGAGTTCGTTCGTCTTCCAGAAAAGCGGTCGGAAAACGCTGGGATAATAATTCGTCGTGGTGCAGTCATAGATGTTGGCCGTGACTTGCAACAGGCGATGGACGGCGGGCGTGTATTGGTTCGTCGGGTAAATCGGGATGGCCGATAAATCCATGTTCAATTCGGACGAGAGGAGGCGCGCGGCGACGGTGTTGAAAAAGACGTTGGGGTCGGCGGTGGAGACGGGCGGAATCGCGAAGGCCTTTTTGGTCATCAAGGCAAATACCAAACCGCAAAGTAAAACTCTGAGTCTGCTATACTTACCTGTCCGGCCAAAGGATTCCATGCCGAAAATAATCTTGGCAGGTTTGGTCTGATTTGTCAGTCGCAAAAGGGCAACACGTAACTGCAATAACGATAATGTAAGGACTTAGATTGTTGATTATCAACGATGTAAGCACTACTTAAAAAATGTAAGGAGTTGTGTAAGGGGTTTAGTCCTTGATTACCAATGATGTAAGGGGTGTAAGGACTTTTACACGAATATATCATTTGTACCGATGCCCCGCCTTCGTTTCGCCAGGCAGAGTTTCAACGCGGAAAAGGGTGGGAATGATATTAACCTAAGCATGTTGATTTTATGCGCGAGTGTGGAACAGTCTTGACACTTGAAAGGAGGCGTTGAATGCTCAAATGATGTTTCAAATCATTTTTACGCCGGTAAGCGCGTCGGAACTGGCCAAGATGCCCAAAGAGTTGCAGCTGCAAATCCTCGGGGATTTCCGCGGCCTGCCGCAGCAGGTCATGGGCACGGAGCTGGACCAATTTGGCAAGCTGGAATACGGCAAGCGCGTGCTGCACCGTTTTCGGCTGGGCGATTACCGGGTCTATTTCGAGCGGCATGAGCTGGGGGTGCTGATCCATCGCATCTTGAGCCGACATACGCTCAAGGATTTTTGGTTTCGTTCCGGCCTGACGGATGGCGAAGATGAAGCGCTCCAGGAAAATCCCAAGTTCTGGGAATTGATCGAATCGGCGAAAACCTCAGCCAAGGCGTGAGTTGTGGTAAACACCCAGGGACTATTTGCCGTATCGTCCGTTTTTTCCCTGTTGATTTTTGTGCCGCTGGGCCTGGTTCGGTTTGCGGTTGATTGGTGGAGCTATCACCACACTTCCAATGCGACGAACCTTCACCTGAATTATGAGGGGCTGGTCATGGCGGCGAATGGTGTTTTTTTATCGGCCATCTGCCTTTTGATTTTTTTTCTAATGGAACTCCGATTTAGGAGAAGGTTGCGAAGCAGGCAGCATCCGCGACCTTAATCGAGGCGAGTCCCCTGCCCCACGGTGCACGCGCGCGTGTTGCCCCCGGCTAAAACTCGCCAAATAAAGATCTCAAACAGTCCAAGGCTCGTTCAATCCCCTGCCCCTTCGTTTAGTATCCCCAGACCCCTTGAAAGAATTCTGCAAAATTGATGTAACATGGTCTAAATCAGGCACATTTTATGCTCAATTTGCCTCAAATTGTCCTTTGAAATCGCTGAAGACGATTTAAGCCAATAGAACATTTTGGACTGATTTTTGCGGTTTTTAGGGGGCAAATCGCACAATTCACATGGGAAATACGAGTAAAGTATCAAATTTTGCGCCGGGACGACGTTTTTGCGGCCCGGCACCCAAGCCATTTTAAAATATTGTGTCAACCGGCGCCTTAAAATCTAAAATATGCCTGCTCCATCTTGAAGATAACGAGCATGACAGGGTATTTGTCGCGGAAATGCTCCGCGTGGATGGGCTGGATTGCCATATCGTTGCGGTTAAATCGGCTTCAGATTTTGAATGGGAGTTGCGGAACCGCAACTATGACCTGATCCTTTCGGATTATTCATTGCCCTCCTTTGACGGCTTGAGCGGACTTTCGATGGCCAAGGAATTGGCGCCTCATGTTCCATTTATCTTTTTCTCCGGGACCATCGGCGAAGAATCCGCGGTGGAAAGTCTCAAGAAAGGGGCCGCGGATTATGTCATCAAACAACGTCCGCACCGGCTGGTGCCAGCCATCAAACAGGCGTTGCAAAAAGTGGCGGCCACTACCCTGCTGAAACAGACCGAGGAGAAAAATCGGGAGCAGGCCGAATTGCTGGACAAGGCGACCGATGCCATCCTGGTTTGTGATTTGGAACACCGGATTATTTATTGGAACCGGAGCGCGGAACAGATCTATGGCTGGACGGCGGAAGAAGTCAGGGAAAAGGACGTGGTCCAGGTACTTTTCCATGGTGACATGCCGCCGCAGATGCAGGAATTGAAGAAAGCGATCGAGGAAAAAGGCGATTGGACGGGGGAACTCCAGGAATTGACGAAAGACAATAAAACGGTCCTGGTCGAATGCCGCGCCACGCTCATTCACAATGAACAGAGACAGCCTAAATCGCTGCTCTTCATTAATACCGACATCACACAGCGAAAACAGCTGGAGGAACAGCTCTTGCGCTCACAACGCCTGGAAAGCCTCGGCGTCCTCGTCAGCGGAATCGCCCATGATTTGAACAATACGCTGGCGCCCGTTTTAATGGGGGCGGACGTGTTGCGGAGGGCTCCCGCCGAAAAGGACAACATCCTCAACATGATGGAAAACAGCGCAAGACGCGGCGTGGACATGATCAAGCAAATGCTCGCCTTTGCGCGCGGCGACAGCACGCAGAAAACATTAGTCCCGATCGAGAGCCTGGTGAATGAGATGAGCAAAACGCTCATCCACACATTCCCGAAAAATATCCAATGCGAAGTGACGGTGGCAGAAAAGCCGTGGCCGGTTTTCGGCATCCCGACCCAATTGTACCAGGTGCTGATGAATCTGTGCGTGAACGCCCGTGATGCAATGCCGAATGGCGGAAAACTAACCCTGGCGGTGGAAAATATTAATATTGGCGCTGATGGCGGGCCATTCCCGCGTGGCGCAAAATCGGGGAAACACGTTTGTGTAAAGGTGGCGGACACCGGTACGGGCATGGCGCCTGAACAGCTGGAAAAAATTTTCCGGCCCTTTTATTCCACGAAGGCGCCCGGCAAAGGCACGGGCCTGGGGTTATCCACCTCGCGTGGCATTATCGAAAGCCATGGCGGCTTCATGACGGTGACGAGCAACGTCGGCAAAGGCACGGAGTTCAAGTTCCACCTGCCGGCAATGAGCGAGACCGCACCCTCAGTCTCACGTGAACCGGCGCTGCCACGCGGGAACGGTGAAAGCATTTTGGTAGTGGATGATGAAGCCGTGGTCGTCGCCGTCGTGCGCACCACTTTAGAAAACTACGGTTACCGGGTATTGGCTGCCGAAAACGGACTTGAAGCCGTGGCAACGCTTTCCAAAAACCGCGATACGGTCAACCTGGTTATCACGGGTTTGGACATGCCCCTCATGGGTGGCGGCGCCACGACCGCTGCCTTGCGCAGAATCCGGCCTGATTTAAAAGTCATCGTCGCCGGCGGATCGGAAAAGGAATTGGAAGGAGTCAAAGGACTCCAAATCAATGGATTTATTCCCAAACCCATTACGGTGGGGAAGCTCCTGACCACCATTCACGACCTCATGGCGGGGAACGGAAAATAGCCGAAAATTTCGCAGGGTTTGGGGGAATTGGAATCGCGTTCAGGAAAAGAGGCACGGGTAATGCTCTACAACTTTTGATTTTTCCCTTTAGTCGCTCGCGGCGAGGGCCGATGAGGAAGAGGGAAACCAAAAAGGTACGCTTGCGGTTGTTCTGCAATGACTTACGAAGTTTAAGTTTTTGCAATCTTACGGGCAGTTCAGTCTGAAAAGGCAGTTGAAAATCAATATGCGTGGGCCATCCATTAAATCGTACGCAGGGCCTTGGGCAATTCAAATTGCGCAAAGGTTAGCGCGATTGATTTTTCTTCCCCTGGTAATTTGTGTCGCGGGGATGGTGGCAGGGGTTTCGATTTCGCAGGCGCAGGACAAATCTTCGGACGTGGTATCAACCAATGCCAATATCAATAAAAGTTCTTCGGCAGTTGAAGGCCCGGCGACGTACAAAAAAATGAGCCTGGAGGAATTAATGAACCAGGATGTCACCTCCGTGGCCAGGCAGCCGCAGCCTTACGGACAAGCGCCCGCGGCGATCGACGTCATCACCGGTGACGAAATCCAGCGTTCCGGAGCGTCGAGCATACCTGAGGCTCTGCGCCTGGCGGACAATTTGTATGTGGCACAGAAAAACTCCCATGATTGGGCGATCAGCGCGCGCGGATTCAACACGGATCTCGCGAACAAGCTTTTGGTCCTGATGGACGGACGGACGGTTTATACGCCGCTTTTTGCCGGCGTGTTTTGGGACCAGCAGGATTATTTATTGAAAGACATTGACCGGATTGAAGTGATTAGCGGGCCGGGGGGAACCCTTTGGGGCGCCAACGCGGTCAATGGCGTCATCAATATCGTGAGCAAAAGCGCGGAGGAAACCCAGGGGCTTTACGTGGAAGGCGGCGGCGGCAATTGGTTGCAGGATTTTGGCGCCGTGCGTTACGGCGGCACCCTGGCAACCAATATTTTTTACCGGGCCTACCTAAAATATTTTGACCGGGGCGACGAATTTCTGACGAACGGCGATAATGCTTCGGATGCCTGGCGGATGGGGCAGGGAGGATTTCGCATTGATAACGAAGCGGCCGCGGAAAACCGTTTTACCATGCAGGGGGATTTTTATATGGGCGACGAAAATGTGCCGACCGGAGGCAATGCCCATACCGGCGGAGGCAACGTCCTGGGACGATGGTCGCACACATTCTCGGATGATTCAGACATGAGCCTGCAGACTTATTATGACAGGACTCATTTAGCGGATCCCATTCCGGCGAATGCGGTCACCCTCCAACCGGCCGGCACTTTAATCGATGATTTGGACACTTATGACATTGATTTCCAGCATCGTTTTCATCTGGGCGATCGAAATAACGTCGTATGGGGGCTGGGCTATCGATTTACCCATGAAGTGGATCAACCTGCCCCGGCGGTGGGTTTCGTTCCTGAGACGTTGGATCAAAATCTCTTCAGTGGATTTGCCCAGGACGAAATCATGCTCGTGAAGAATGTTTTTTTAACCGCGGGCACCAAGATCGAGCATAACGATTATACCGGTTTTGAATATGAACCGAGCGGGCGATTACAGTGGAACGCGACTCCCAAGCAAATGTTTTGGGGGGCGATTTCGCGCGCGGTGCGCACACCCTCGCGCGTCGAGGAAAACGAACGCCTGCCTTTTGGGCCCCCGATATCGGCGATTTTTCCGAATCTCTTGACCGGCAATACCGATTTTGAATCGGAAAAGGTGATTGCCTACGAGCTGGGCTATCGCGCCCAACTGGGACAAAAAATTTCCACTTCGGTTTCCGGTTATTATAATGACTATCAGGATCTCCGCAGTACCGGCATTAATCCCGTGACATTGTTTCCCTTCACCTTCCAAAATAACCTGGAAGGTTACACCTACGGCGCGGAATTAAGCCTCGATTTCCAAATCTTTGACTGGTGGCGCCTGCACGGCGGTTATGATTGGCTCAAAGAGGACATCCACGTTAAGCCGGGGCAGACGGATATTAACAATGCGCTTAACGAAACCGCCGACCCGGAAAACCAATTTCAAATACGATCCTCGATGAATTTGCCCAAAGACATCCAATTGGATACGGCCCTGCGCTGGGTGGACGCCTTCCAATATAACAGCAGCGTGGCCGGCACGCCCGCATCTGTGCCCAGTTATTTCGAATTCGATGCGCGCCTGGCATGGCGCCTGAACAAGCACTGGGAATTTTCCATCGTCGGGCAGAATCTTTTGCACGACCGCCATCTCGAATACGTTTCTCCCTCTCCGGCGCCGGAAGAAGAGATTGGCCGAAGCGTCTATGGAAAGGTGGCTTTTAACTGGTGATGGCTATGCCCCTAAAAAAATCCATCACCTGCTGGCTTTGCATTCTCATGCTGGCCATGCAGACAGGCAGTGCCCGGGCGCAGTCCAGGGAATATCAGGTCAAAGCGGCTTTTCTTTTTAATTTCGCGCAATTTGTCGATTGGCCCGCCGTCACTTTCGCCGACACCAATTCGCCTTTTTGCATCGGGATCCTGGGCAATGATCCGTTCGGGCAGGCTTTAGACGAGACCGTGCAGGGTGAGACGATTGATAATCACAAAATCATTATCAAACGTTCGCAAACCCTTGATGACTTGAAAGATTGCCAAATGATTTTTGTGAGCCAGTCGGAAAAAGGGCATATCACCAAAATTTTATCGGACCTGGATTCCAAACCCATCCTGACCGTGAGCGAAATCGAAGGGTTCGCCCAGCATGGCGGAGGAATTGATTTTTATCTCGCCGGGACCAAGGTCCGGTTTGAAATCAATCCGGGGGTGGCGCATAGCGATGGGCTGAAAATCAGCGCCCAATTGTTGAGCCTGGGAAAGATCGTCCAATCTGCCAGGGAGGACAAATGAGCTGGCTGGAAAAACTTCCTCTTAAGAAAAAGCTCACGCTGGTCATTTTGCTGACTTGTTCCGTGGTCTTGTTGCTCGCCTGCGGGGTCCTGGCCGTCTATCAATCGTTTGATTTCCGCAGAACGCTGGTGAGGGACAGCACGGTCCTCGCGGATGTTATCGGAAAAAACACCCGCGCCGCGCTGGCGTTTCAAGATGAAAATTCCGCCCAACAGGCATTGCTCACCTTGCAGTCCGAACCGAACGTTTCGGCAGCTTGTCTTTATGACGCCCAAGGGAACCAATTTGCCAACTACGTGCAATCCGGAATCAATGTCCCACTGCCTTCTCATCCCTCCACCGATGGCCATGTTTTTGAATCCGGGCATTTGGGATTGTTTCACGCGGTAATTCTTAACGACAAACGGATTGGCACCATCTATCTCCAGACGGATTTGAAGAGAATGGATGAGCGCTTACGGGTATTTGCCGGAGTTGGGCTTTTGGTTCTCCTGGGTTCACTGGTGGTGGCGATTCTCCTGGCAACACCGTTGCAGAAACCAATTTCGGGCCCGATTCTGGGCCTGGCAGAGACCGTCCGGACCATTGCCGAGCGAAGAGATTATAATGTTCGGATACCAATCCAGGGCGGGAACGAAACGGGTTTGCTCACGGATGCATTTAACAAATTGCTGGCCGGCATTGAGGAGCGGGACAAAGCCTTGCGCGGGGAAATTACGGAGCGCAAGAATGCCGAAGGGAAGGTGCAATCACAACTGGCCCGGCTGGAATTGCTCCACACGATTACCCGCTCCATTAGCGAACGATTGGACTTACAAAGCATCTTCCAGGTCGTGATTCGGACATTGGAAGATAATCTCCCGCTTGATTTGATCTGTATTTGTCTGTACGACCCAAATGCCAACGTGCTTACCGTGAAGGGCGTCGGAACCAGCGTAGTGGCGCTGGAGAAGGAATTGGGGCTGACACGGGAGGCGCAGATTCCCATTGATGAAAATGGCCTTTCGCAATGCGTTCGAGGGCGGCTGGTTTATGAGTCAAATGTCACCCAGGTAAAATTTCCATTCCCACAACGACTGGCCGGCGCCGGACTGCGTTCATTTGTCGCCGCGCCATTATTGGTCGAAAGCAAGGTTTTTGGAGCGCTCATTGCGGCCCGAAAGGAATCGGAGAGCTTCAGCAGCGGCGAATGTGAATTCCTGAAACAACTGAGCGGCCATGTGGCGCTGGCGGCACATCAAGCCCAGCTTTATGAAGCCCTGCAACAGGCCTACGATGATTTGCGCCAGACCCAACAGGCGGTCATGCAACAGGAGCGGCTCAAAGCACTCGGCCAAATGGCCAGCGGCATCGCCCACGACATCAATAACGCCATATCCCCGGTTGCGCTTTATACCGAATCACTGCTCGAAAAAGAGCCGAACCTCAGCGCGCGCGCCAAGGATTATCTGAACACAATTCAACACGCGATTGAAGATGTGTCGCATACGGTGGCGCGAATGAGAGAATTTTACCGCCAGCGGGAACAACAACTGACGCTAACGCCGGTCAATCTCAACCAAATGATCCAGCAAGTCATCGACCTCTCCCGCGCGCGCTGGAGCGATATGCCGCAACAACGCGGTATTTTTATCAAGGTCGAGACCGACCTTGACCCGGCACTGCCGCAGGTTTCGGGGGTCGAAAGTGAAATTCGTGAGGCGTTAGTGAACCTGGTTTTTAATGCCGTTGACGCCATGCCCAATGGTGGGACGCTGACCTTGAGAACGAAAATCTCGGAAAAGGCGGTGCGGCTCGCTCTCGTGGAAGTCAGTGATACAGGAATTGGCATGGAGGAAGACGTTCGCAAACGCTGCCTGGAGCCATTTTTCACGACGAAGGGCGAGCGTGGGACGGGGCTTGGCCTGGCCATGGTCTATGGCACTGTCCGGCGTCATAACGCCGACATTGAAATCGAAAGCGCTCCCGGCAAAGGCACGACTCTGCGAATTATTTTTCCTGTCCCGGCCACGCCGGCGGCTGTGCCGGGCAAAGATACGGCGCCGTTCATCGTCCCGAGCCGCCTCCGCATCCTCGTCGTGGATGATGATCCGCTGTTGATAAAATCCCTGCGCGATACACTGGAAACGGACGGCCATGTGATTGTCACGGCTGGCGGCGGCCAGGATGGCATCCATGCTTTTCGCACTGCGTTTGAAAGCAAGGAACCGTTCGCGGTGGTCATCACAGATTTGGGAATGCCCTATGTGGATGGACGCCAGGTCGCCAGCGCCATCAAGGGCATCTCGCCCTCTACCCCGATCATTATGTTGACCGGCTGGGGGCAGCGGCTCGTGGCGGAAGGCGACATCCCGCCCCATGTAAACCAGGTTCTCAACAAACCGCCCAAGCTGCGCGAGTTGCGCGAAGCGCTGGCACAATGCGTGGCTTCCACCAGGTCTTGACGTGTTATGGCTGAAATATTGCACCCAAAAATCCTGATCGTGGACGATGAAACCGCGCAGATGAAAGCGCTGTGTAATACGTTAAAAGACCACGACTACGAAACCGTTGGTTTTTCATCGGCCAAAGCGGCGCTCGCCGAATTGGAAAAAACTGAATTTGATTTGCTCTTGAGCGATTTGATGATGCCGGAAATGAACGGGATTGAATTACTCCAGGCCGCGCGAAAGAAACATCCCAATATGGTCTGCATCATCATGACTGGCGAGGGAACGATAACGACGGCGGTTGAAGCGATGAAATCAGGCGCCCTCGATTATATACTCAAACCGTTCAAGTTAAGCGCGATTTTGCCGGTACTGGACCGGGCCCTGGCGATGCGGAAATTGCGACTGGAAAATGCCATGCTGGCCCGGCAGGTGGAAGACCGCACGACCCAACTTGAAGCGGCGAACAAAGAGCTGGAAGCTTTCTCCTACTCCGTTTCACACGACCTGCGGGCCCCTTTGCGGCATATCGACGGTTTTGCGCAATTGCTCGGACAATCTGAGGCGGCACTTTCCGAACCGGGGAAACGGTATCTTGGTTTAATTACCAGCGCTGCCAGCCGGATGAACCAATTGATTGATGACTTGCTGGATTTTTCCCGGAACAGCCGGGCCGAGATGCAGCAGACCCAGATTGACCTTCAGGAGTTGGTCGAAAAAATCCTGGAGGATTTGCAACCGGAAACTAAGGGAAGAAACATTATTTGGGAAAAGAATCCGCTGCCACCGGTCCAGGGGGATCCCTCATTGCTCCGGCAGGTATTCAGCAACCTGATTCTCAATGCGGTGAAATATAGCCGCACCCGCGACGTGGCAAAAATTGAAATCGGCTGCGCCAGCAAAACTGAAAATGAACTTATTATTTTCGTCCGTGATAACGGCGTTGGTTTTGACATGAAATACGCGGACAAATTGTTCGGGGTCTTCCAGCGATTACATGGGCCTGAAGAATTTGAGGGCACAGGCATCGGCCTGGCAACGGTAAGGCGCATTGTCACACGGCACGGTGGACGTGTGTGGGCCGAAGCCAAAATTAATGAAGGCGCGACATTCTTCGTAAGCCTGAAACCTTATAAAGCAATCGCCCCTTGATGAACCAAACGAGAGAATCTAAATGGAAAAGCCACTAAAATGCCTGCTTGTTGAAGATTCGGAGCACGACGAGATGCTGCTGATCGAAGCGTTGCGGCGGGGTGGTTATGACCCGGTGTACCAGCGTGTCCAGACCGAGGAAACCATGCGGACAGCGCTCCACGCGCAACCATGGGAGGTCATTTTTTGCGACTACGTGATGCCGAAATTCAATGCGCCGGCGGCATTTCAAGTATTCCGTGAAAGCAAAATTCAAATTCCTTTCATCATCGTCTCGGGTGAAATCGGCGAAGACTTTGCCGTGGAATCCTTGAAATTTGGGGCGGATGATTATGTGCTCAAACGCAACCTGAAACGGATTATACCGGTCCTGGAGCGCTCTTTAAAGGACGTGGAGAATCGCCGGCAGCGGGATGCGGCCCGGCACATGAACGAACTGATCATGGCCAATTCATTGGATATGATTTGCACCATTGATGAGCAATTTCGATTTGTGGAAGTGAGCGCCGCTTCGAAACAGCTTCTTGGCTATGAAGCCCACGAAATGGAAGGGCAAAGATTTGGAAGATTCATGGCACCGGACTATGTAAAAAAAACCGAACAGGAAGCTGATTTTGTGATGGGTGGCCGCAAATTGTTGTATTTCGAAAATTGCTATGTGCGCAAAGACGGAGCGAAGGTTTATTTATCATGGTCAGCGTCGTGGTCGGCATCGGACCGCCTGCTCTTTTGTGTCGCGCGTGATATTACTGAGCGAAAGCTGGCGGAAGAACAGCGACAGCACATGGAGTTACAACTTCGACAGGCCCAGAAATTGGAGGCGATTGGGCAACTGGCGGCCGGCATCGCGCATGAAATTAATACGCCCACCCAATTTACGGAACATAACCTGCAATTCCTTAAGGAATCTTTCCCTAAACTCGTGCAATTGATGAATTCCTGCGAATCAGTTTTCCCCGCTTTGAAAGCCGGCGGCATATCCCAACAACAACTTGAGTCTTTCCAGAAAACAGTTGAAGAGACAGACTTCAAATTCCTCTCGGAAGAAATCCCTGCCGCAATCGAAGAAGCCCTGCATGGAACCGAACGCATCAGCAAGATCGTCCGGGCGATGAAGGAATTTTCGCACCCAGGCAATAGCGACAGTAACAACCCCGAACCCATTAATTTGAATCGTGCTATTGAAACAACCATCACAGTGGCCCGCAGCGAATGGAAACATGTGGCAGAAATGGTGACGGAGTTTGATGCCCAGCTTCCCAAGGTTCCGATCTTTGCCGGGGAATTCAACCAGGTAATCCTGAATCTTATCGTTAATGCAGCCCACGCCATCAGCGAAGCGTCCAACGTCAATCGGCAACGCCCGGGAATCATTACGATCAGTACGCGCCGTGACGGCGAATGGGTGGAAGTGCGCGTGCGCGACAATGGCGCCGGCATTCCGGAAAAAATAAGACATCGTATTTTCGAACCATTTTTTACGACGAAAGAAGTTGGACGAGGGACGGGGCAAGGTTTGACGATTGCTCATTCCGTCATCGTAAAAAAGCACGCCGGGGAACTTCGATTTGAAACCGAAACGGGCAAAGGCACCTGTTTCATTATTCGGTTGCCGCTGAACCTGCTGGCACAAATCCACCAAAACCGCCTGGAGGCAAAAAGCTAAGATATGAAGACACGCATTCTGTTTGTTGACGACGAAGACCTCGCGTTGCGCGGGTTAAACCGCCTTTTGTACCCGATGCGGCAGGAGTGGGAGATGGAATTTTTGGATAGCGGCGAAAAGGCGCTAAAACGGATGGAGATTGCGCCTTTTGACGTGGTTGTTTCCGACATGCGAATGCCCGGAATGAATGGCGCGGAACTGTTGAACGAAACCATGAAGCGTTACCCTAAAACGGTACGCCTCATCCTGTCCGGATATGCCGACCGCGACTTGATTTTAAAATGCGTCGGTTCGACCCATCAATATCTCGCCAAACCTTGCGATGCAGACGCTTTGAAGATGACGGTGCGGCGTGCGGCGGAACTGGAGCGATCCATGAAGTCAGATACGCTCCGTAAATTGGTTACGCGATGCGTGATTCTGCCCAGCGTCCCGGCGCTCTATTCCGAAATGATTGAAGCTCTCCAGGATCCCGAAACAAACATCGAAACCATCGGGTCAATTATTGCCAAAGATGGCGCCATGACCGCTAAAATTTTAAAACTTGTGAATTCAGCTTTTTTTGGCCTTGGTCATAAAATAGCAGACCCTAATGAGGCCGTTGCTTATCTCGGGACGGATACCATCAAATCGCTTGCTCTTTGTGCCAATGCTTTTTCCGAATTTGAGCATGCTCAACTCCAGGGCTTTTCTGTGGAGTCACTATGGGAACACTGTTTGGTTACGGCCAGGGTCGCTAAAATGGTTGCCATCCACGAGGACGCGGATCGCAAACTGGCGGATGAGGCATACGCCGCGGGACTGTTGCATGACCTGGGCAAACTGGTTTTTGCCGCCAATCTCACTGAAGAATACCAGCAGATTCTCAATCTTGCCCGCGAGAAAAAAATTTCCCTTGAGGCTGCCGAACGCGAGGTATTTGGCGCAGACCACGCTGACATCGGAGGCTATCTTTTGGGATTATGGGGACTGCCAGTCCCGGTGGTTGAGGCCATTGCGCTTCATCATCGGCCACATACTGTAGCGCAAAAGACTTTTTCACCGCTGACCGCTTTGCATGTTGGCAACACACTTGCCTCTGCGGAGAAGCTGTCCGTCTCGGACATGCCTGCCAGTAAATTGGATTTGCGTTATCTCCAGGAATTAGGGATTGAAAGTCATGTGGGTGCCTGGCAAAAAGAATGGCAAAGTCACCGCCTGGAAAATCAGTAAACGAGGGCACAAATTTTTTGGTCATTGCCTGATTCCATAAAGCTGCCTGGTCAAACACTAAAACCTCACGCCAGTTTCCCATAGCGCCTGATTTCCGGCCAAATCCATGCCACGGCCAGGACGACGAGGATGGTTCCCAATCCGCCGAGGGTGACGGACATGATGGCGCCGGTGGCGTTGGAATGGCCCATGGCCGCGCCAAAGAGCCAGGCAACGAAACCGGACTCGAACCCGCCGAGTTCGTTGGAGGTGCCAATAAAGAGGCTGTTAATGGCGGAGACGCGCCCACGCTTCTCGTCGGGGGCGAGGAGTTGCACCAACGATTGCCGAACGACAACGCTGACATTATCCACTGCACCGCAAGTTACCATCATTAGAAATGCCACCCAGATCCAGATGGAATTAGGAATGGCCGTGCCGAAACAGTTTTGGTTAGCCACGCCGAAAATGATGGTGGCGACGCCGAAAGCGCCCACGGAGAGCAGCATGGAGCGCCCGGCCTTTTTCAGTGGCGGGCGGTGCGCCATGAGCAATGCGCACACGACTGCACCGATGGGCATGGCAGCGATGAGAAGGCCGAAACCGCCGGGGGTTTGCAAAATATCCTTCGCAAAAATGGGAAAGAGGGAGGTGGCGCCGCCGAGCAGGACGGCAAACAAATCCAGCGTGATAACACCGAGGATAATTTTGTTTTCAAAAATGAACCGAACACCGGCGCCGAGGCTCTCCAGGGAAAAGGGCTGGCGCGCGGCGACTTTATGTTCGCGCCGGATTAAGGAAGTCATGACGAAATAAATAAGCGAGGCCAGGGCAGCAATGGCATACACGATCCAGGGAGCGCCCCCATGCGCGACGATGGTGCCGCCTGAGGCGAAGCCCAGCATCGTAGCGAGTTGAAAGGTGCCGCTGTTGAAGGTGACGGCCTGCGGAAGTTGCTCGCGGGTGACGAGGTGGGGGAGGAAGGAGGCATTGGCGGGCCAGAGGACTGTCCTGGCCGCACTGAGCAAGGCGAGGCAAATGTAAATGCAAACGACCGACGCATTCAGGGCGGAAATGAGCGCAAGGCTCGATGCGCCCAGAGCGATGAGAAAATTCATTAACAGGATGACGCGTTTGCGGTTGAAATTATCGGCGATATATCCGGCCGGCAGCGTGCAGAGGACGATGGAAACCATCTGGGAAAGGCCGACAAAACCGAGGGCCAGCGCGGAGTGCGTACGCGCATAAATTTCCCAGTCCACGGCGGCGGAAAGCATTTGCAGGCCGTACACGGCGATGAACCGGCCGATGAGATAGAGGGAAAAATCGCGGTTCCGGAAGAGAGCGTAAGGGCTATCGCCCGTAGTGGCAGCCGGTACGGTCAAATTGTCCGGCGATTCCGGTTGGTTCATTGGTGGGATAGCTTCGAGTTTTGAAAGAGGATTTACAAGCTGAAGCTTGAACTCCAACGGAAATGGATTGTGAAGCGCAATCCGGGGTTTAAAATAGGAGCATGCCTGATGACAAACCCCATTACACCTGGCCGAAATATGTGCTGGCGGGAGTAATTCTTTTTTTGGTGGCGACGATCATTTGGGTAATCTTTGAATCTCGAAAAGTGGAGCAGGAGCGGGATTTCAGCGCGCCGATCCAGACGAAATAACAAAGCTCAAACTAAAATTGCGGGAATGCAATTAGGGAGAGCTATTTATTAGTTTGCCCGAACAAAGCAGGGAAGAATGAAACGCCGTCAATTTTCCCGGGCGGTGTGACCGCTCCAATACCGGCAACGGTGGGTAAAAAGTCGCGGGCGGAACAATCCACATCGCTTACTTGTCCGGCGGGGATTTTACCAGGCCAGGAAACAATCATGGGGACCCGCAGGCTGTTGGTTGATGGGTTTTCGTGGAAAAATTTGGGGTCAATGCCGCCGGCCTTTTTGGCAACGGTGTCGCTGGTGAAAAAGACGACGGTATTGCTGCCCTGGCCGAACTTGTCGAGTTGCTGGAGCAATTGGCCGATGTTGTTGTCGAGACGCGAAATCATGGCGGCGCGATTTTTTTGGGCTTGCGGCCACGGTTCTTCGGAAAAGGGAGCGTCGGTGGGCACGACACGGTTGCCATTACCCGGGATGGGGCAACTGAGCATGAGGAAAAAAGGGCGATAATGGTTGAATACGTCTGGTCGATGTTTATCTACAAACGTCCCGGAGAGGGTGACGAGCCAGTCGGGAATGTACTGGACCTTTTGGCCGCCGGAATTGGCATAAACCTGTTCCGTGCCATTAAAAAGCTGCAAATCGTTGTGCACGGGGTCGCATTCATAGCGCCAGATGGATTGGGCATAGGGATCGGCCGCGTCGGGCGACGTGAAATAGCCGGCAAATTCATTGAAGCCTTTAAACCAGGGCGCACCACTGGAACCTTCGCCGCCCAAATCCCATTCGCCAATGAGAGAAGTGAAATACCCGGAGTTTTTCAAAAGTTCGGCGACGGTCATGTCACCGGGAAGAAGCGTTACGTCATTGGCAGCACTAGAAATGTCCCGGCCAGTCATCAGGGCGGCGCGGGCGGGTGAACCTGCCGGGGCGCCCGCGGAATAATGGGTAAAACGAATGCCACCCGCGGCTAGTTTATCAAGGTTGGGCGTTTGAAAGAGCGTCTGGCCGTAGCAACTCAAATCGCCGGCACTCAGGCCGTTGGCGACAATGAGAATGATGTTGGGCCGACGAGGCAACGGGCGCGATGACTGGGCGGCGGCGGAGAACGCAGTGACCGCCAGCACCAGCGCGAGGCAACTGAAAAGGCGTGTGGATTTCATACGGGATTGGATTCGAATGATGAAAACGCGTTCAACCTTAATGCTTAAGCCAGGGAGCGATTTTTTCGCCGGCCCAGGTTTCGGGGATAGCCTGGCGTTCGCGCGCGATAGCGAAGGTTTTTCCGTTGACCAGAATTTCGGCGGCAAAAGGCCGGGTGTTGTAATTGGAGGCCATTACAAACCCGTAAGCGCCCGCGCTCAAAAGCGCGAGGTAATCGCCTTCGTCCACTTTGGGCAGGACGCGGTCTTTGGCAAAAAAATCGCCGGACTCGCAAATGCCGCCAACGACGTCGGCTTTCATGGTCGCGGCACTTTTGCGCACGAGTGGGACGATTTCGTGATAGGCGTCGTAAAACGCCGGGCGGATTAAATCGTTCATCGCCGCATCCACGATAATGAAGTTTCTTTTGCCGGTGCGTTTCAAATATTCGACTCGGGTGACCAAAATGCCGGCGTTGCCGCAGATGAAGCGGCCCGGCTCGACCAGGATTTTGAGGCCGAGCGGCTGGAGAAGTGGCAGCAAGCGTTCGGCGTATTTGGCCGGGGTCAAAATATTTTTGGCGGAAGGGGATTTCCACCATTTTTCCGAGCCGCTCACCAGCGCGGGCTGATAAATGATGCCGAGGCCGCCGCCAATGCTGAGAAATTCCAGCTCATATTGGTCCGCGAGACGGCGGACCAGGGGCTGGATTTTCGCGACGGCTTTTTCAAAAGGCGCAATGTCGGTGATTTGCGAACCAATGTGCATTTGCAGGCCGCGCAGGCGCAGGTTTTTCAACTTTGACGCGCGGGCATAAACGCCTTCGATCTGTTCGAAGGCGACGCCAAATTTATTTTCGTACGTGCCGGTGGTGATTTTGGCGTGCGTTTTGGCGGCGACATTGGGATTCACGCGCACGGCGACGGGCGCGATTTTTTTCAGGCGCGCGGCGATTTTATTGATGCGCTGCAATTCCGGTTCGCTTTCGGCGTTGAAGGAATAAACGTTTTGCCGCAGGGCAAATTCGATTTCGGCCTCGGTTTTGGCGACACCGGCGAAGACGCATTTCCGCGGATCGCCGCCGGCAGCAATGACGCGCTGCAATTCGCCGGCGCTGACGACGTCGAACGCGCTGCCGAGATTGGCGAGGGTGCGCAGGACGGAGAGATTGGAATTTGCTTTCATGGCGAAGCAAACCCAGTGGTCGAGCGGCGCCAGGGCGCGGTCGAGTTTTTGGAAATGGTCCGTCAAAGTGTGTTGCGAATAAACATAAAGCGGCGTGCCAAACTTTTTGGCGAGCGCTTCAATGGCAACCCCTTCACAAAATAATTTTTTTCCGGAATAGCGGAAGTCGTGCATAGGACAGTGTATGGAAATACGGGCAAAATGCCAATCACCAGCCTGAGGTTCAGGCTCGGGCACCGGCCAGTTCTTTTCGCCGGTAGACTATTGGCCCTTGAGAATCGCTGCGCGCTCTACCTGGTACTGGGCAGGCGTGATCTGGTTGGCCATGTACTTCGACAGCAATTGCTGAAGCTGTTGCTGCTGGTCGGCGGAAATGGGCGGAGGCGGAGTGGCCATCGAGGGCGCAGCCGCCGCCGGGGTTTCCTGCGGAGCGGGCGCCATCGGGGGCGGAGTCGCTACGGGAGGCGCGGCAGGCGCGGGATTCACCGGGTATTGCGTCATCGCATTGGTCGGCATAGGCACGCTCTCCTGTTCGACCGGCGGCACAATAATATTAGTTGAAACCTGGGCTGTCGGCGGCAAAGTGGTCATCGGCTCAGGCGCGGGTGCGGGCGGCGGAGGCGGAGTCATTTGTTGTTCAGGAACGGGCGCCGGGGCCGGTGGCGGAGTCGCTTGTTGTTCAGGAACCGCAGGTGGCGCAGGTTGGGGCGGAGGTACATTCGCGGGCGCCTGCGAACCGTTGTCCGTGGCATTCATTTGTTGCATGAGCGCCGCGCGGGCGGCGGCCTGCTGGGGAGTATCCTCGGCACGGATGAAAAATACTCCTGCGCACAAGGTAATGGCCACGGTCAATAAAAGTCTGAGGTACTGCATAAAAGTGTCTTAGACAGTTTGTACGATAAATCACGGATTAACGCAACTGCTTTTGGGGTAATAAATTGAGCCAGAGGAGGCGAACGGGGGAGACCAGGAGCGAGCGGACAATAATACTGCGCACTTCCGTACGGGAAATCTTAATGCTTTGCTTCAAATCCACCAGGCTCGCCCGGCGGAGTTTTTCGATCGTTTTCATGCCGATAAGGATGGGCCATGCGCAGGCCAGCCTGAGGCGGAACTGACTGAACGGCAGTGTGTTAGTATAATCCCAGCCGGCGCGCAAATGTTCTTCGGCCTTGTCCAGGTATTCATGGTAAAGGGGCAGGAAGTTCCTTTCATTAATCGGCGAAAGCATCGTTTGCGGCGATAGTTTGGCCTTTTCGAGCTTTTCGGTGGGCAGATAGCACCGCCCCTTTTTCAGGTCCGCGGGCAAATCGCGGAGAATATTGATAAGCTGAAGGCCTTTGCCGAACCGGACGGCGTCGATCATGAACTGGCTTTCGTCGAGGCGCACGCTGGGGAACAGATGCGCCCGGCAGAGCTTGCTCCAAAACTCGCCGACACAGCCGGCGACACGGTAAGTGTAGTCGTCCAACTCGCGGACGGATTCCAGGGCAATCACCTGGAGAGGTTCGGGCATGAGCTGGTCCACCACGTTGGATTCTGAAGGGGTGAACCGCTTCAAATCCAGTTCCTGTCCGCTGATGATCGTGGTGAGAACATTGCGAATGATTTTTTGGTCTGCTTCCGAAAATTTTTGCAGGGTTTCCAGGCTGTCGCCGACTTTTTCCAGCAGCAGTTTTTCTTCCGGGGCGCCCTGTTGCCCCGCGAGTTCGGAGAAATTCACCGGGCTCGAACGCGGCTCGAGAATGCGTTCGCGAAGTTTTTGCAAGGCTTCGAGGCGCTGAGCCAGCGGGACGATTTCGGTATCGGCGATGGTATCGGCCGTGCGGGCGAGCAGATAGGCCAGGCCGATTTGGGGGCGAATGGCCGCCGGGAGCACGCGCAACGTCAGGTAAAACGAGCGAGAGGTGGCGCGCAGCAGTTCGTTTTGCGAGGCGGTCATTGTTAAAAAAGCCGCATAAACCGTACCAGAAAGGCATGGGGAAAGGCACGGTTTTTTGTGAAAATGGCCTCCCCCCCGGGGGGCTTCTATAGCCTTCTATAGGCTTCCGAAACTTGGTCTCACGCAAAGGCGCAAATCGAAATTAAACAATCTTTTATTTCCCAAAACTGGTGGGATAGCCACGGATAGGTTGGGATAGCTTGGGAAAGGCTTGAATATGCAAGGCCCGTTAGGGCCGACATATTTATAGAATCATTAACCCCCAAATACCCCACCCTGATCTCCCGCAAAGCGGGACACGCGCAGTCCCATCTTATGGGACGAGCAGAGTCTCAAGGTAGGCAATGCCCGGAATATGCCGCCCCGATGGGGCTTGAGACCCCCTTTGGCCGAGGGAAACTACAAATATGCCGCTCCTAGCGGAGCTTTCCGAAAGGTTATGTCAAAGAACAGAACGTTTAACACCACGTGGAACGTGGCAAGCGTTCTACCACGTCGCACGTGGCAAGCATCGGGCATTTTACCAGAGGCACGGCTAAACTCATAGTTCGTGACTACCGCTATTTTTTGAATGAAAAATTAAGAATGCAGAATGAGAAAGGCATGGGCTGACACAGACTTACGAGGACCCACCTCCGCCAAAAGCTACGGTAAAGCCTACAAGCTAAAGCTTGAACTCCAACTATTTGAAGCAATTCCAAATATTGCGCCAAATTATAAATGAACTTTATCGCAAAATATCGTTAGTAATAGGCATGACAGTGGCAATAACAATGAAGTTCCGGCTTGCGCCGGCCTGGATGCGGAGTTTAACTCCCCTGCAACAGGCTTTCGGAAAGGATTCACAATGATTATTTATGCCATTTGTTTGGTTCTCGGGCTGGCCTTTACGGTGTTGAGCGCCTTTTTTGGGCATTTTTTTGGCGGGGGCCATGATTCCATTGACGCCGGCGGCCATGCGGAGTCCGGTTTATCCGAAACCGGCGAGCCGGGCATTTCGTTCTTCAGCCCCACGGTCCTGGCCAGTTTTGTCACGGCCTTCGGCGCGGTGGGCATGATTCTCACCAAAATCGACGCCACCCGCAGTGTTTGGATTAGCGCACCCATTTCCCTCCTCGCCGGGTTTGTCATCGCGCTGGGGGTTTTATGGTTTTTTAACCTGATGTTCAGCAAGACGCAGGGTTCCAGCGAGTCGCGCGTGGCCAGCCTCATTGGACAGACGGCGGCCATCGTCACGCCGATACCGGAAAATGGCGTGGGGGAAATTTCTTATGTGCAGTCCGGTTCCCGTTATACCGCCGCCGCGCGTTCGGAAAAAGGCCAGACCATTGGCCCGGGCAGGACCGTCAAAATCACGCGGATTGTCGGTTCCCAGTTTTTTGTAGAAGCAAACGATTAACCACCTTATGCAACTTATGCACTTAACACCTATGCTGGCGATTTTTCGGACACCGGCCCGTTCTTCTGGGTCGTCGTCGGGTCGGTCTCGATCCTGTTCGTCTTTTTCATCTTCATGATCATTTGGGCGAGCCGGTACACGAAAGTGGGGCCGAACCAGGTGCTGATTATTTCCGGGCGTAAACATAAACAGGTTGATCCCGACGGCACTGCGCGCGAAGTGGGCTTTCGCCTGGTCAAAGGCGGTGGCGTGTTTGTTTATCCCGTGCTGGAAAAGGTGGACATCCTCTCGCTGGAATTGCTGACGATCGACGTGCAGACGCCGGAAGTGTACACCAGCAAAGGCGTGCCGGTGAAGGTGGATGACGTGGCGCAAACCAAGGTCAAGGGTGATGATATTTCGATTGCCACGGCGGCGGAACAATTTTTGAGCAAGAACGTTGATGATATTAAGAACATCGCCATGCAGACGCTGGAAGGCCATTTGCGCGCGATCCTGGGCACGATGACGGTGGAGGAAATTTACCAGAACCGCGATGCGTTCGCCCAGAAAGTCCAGGAAGTGGCCGCGGGCGACATGGCGAACATGGGTTTAACGATTGTCAGTTTTACCATTCGCGATATTCGCGATACGCAGGGGTATTTGGACGCGTTGGGCAAACCGCGGATTGCGCAGGTGAAACGCGACGCGCAGATCGCCCAGGCCGAGGCCGACCGTGACGCGACAATTCGCTCCGCCGCGGCCAACCAGGCCGGGCAGGAAGCGAAGTTCCAGGCGGACTCAAAAATTGCCGAGGCGCAGCGGGATTATCAATCCAACGTCGCGCAATACCAGGCGGTGGTGAACCAGAAGAAGGCCGAGTCGGACCTGGCGTACGATTTGCAGAAGTTCAAGACCGGCCAGCTCGTGAAGGCGGAAGAAGTGCAGGTGAGCATCATCGAGAAACAGAAACAAATCGAGCTGCAACAGCAGGAAATTTTGCGCCGGCAGCGCGAGTTGGAAGCGACGGTACAAAAGCCCGCCGACGCCGAGCGTTATCGCGTGGAGACTTTGGCGAACGCGAAGAAATTCCAGCTCGAAACGGAAGCCGCCGGCGCCGCTTCAGCAGCGAAAGCAACGGGCTTTGCCGGTGCGGATGTGGCGAAGGCGACGGGTATCGCCGAAGCCGAGGCGAACCGGGCGCGCGGTCTGGCGGAGGCGGCGGTGATCGAGGCGCAAGGCAAAGCGACGGCCGAAGCGATGCGCGTGAAAGCGGAATCGTTCAAGCAATACAACGAAGCGGCGGTGATCGAAATGATTGTGCGGATCCTGCCGGAAGTGGCGGGCAAGATCAGCGAACCGCTGTCCAAGACGGAGCGGATGGTGATCATCAATTCCGGCAACGGTCCCGGTGGCGGCGCGAGCAAGCTGACCGGCGACGTGACGCAGATTATCAGCCAGTTACCCTGGGCTACAAATATGCCGCCCCTAACGGGGCTTTCAATTACGCTCACTGTGTTCGCCAAAAAGAAACGCCGTCCGCACCCGGTTAATGTGTTGTGGAGTCCTCGTTTAATTATGATTGAAAATGGGCGGGGAGCGGGTAAGATGTTATTTCCAATGGCTCGGGGCGTAGCGTAGCTTGGTATGCGCGCTTGCTTGGGGTGCAAGAGGTCGTGAGTTCAAATCTCACCGCCCCGACCATCCTTCGCCTAAATGAATTAGGTGAAGAAGATTTTTTTGCGGATTCAGTAAAGGCGGATTTCGATTTTTTCCTGCCAGGATACGGATGACAGGCCATCTTTCTTTTGGCTTGACAATTTAGATTCTTTGGCCTAAACATACTATGAACAATTTGTCAGTAAAAAGCTGCGGATGACAGGCCCGGTATGAAGAAAATTATTGCTCTATTGCTGCTGCTTGGTTTAGGGCAGATGGTGTTGGCGCAGGGTCTCATTCCGCCGCCTATTGGTGGCGGCAGTGGGAATGGCAATAGTGGCAATAGTGGCAATAGTGGCAATAGTGGCAATAGTGGCAGTGGCAGCAGTGGCAGCGGTTTTAGCAGTGGTAATATTATGACGCTGGGTATTGGTTTTTCACCATTGCCCGGTTCCGCTGGAACAAACCAGCCTTCAGGCAGCGCCAATTACGGCCCGTTCGGGATAGGTATAGATTTTTTGTCTCAAACCACTTTGGCTGCGGGGAATTTATTTTATATTACTGTCGGTCTCGGCACGAACCAGGCCACTGACGGCTGGGTTTATGAAAAGAAAGATGACGGCTCATTTCAGCCGGTAATGGAACTCACTAATAAGACTTCTTTAGCCATTCCTGTCGATACTAACGTTAATGTCTACAACCCGGCAAGCACAGTTCCGAACGTGGGATTCCCTCAGTCTTTTGTCACTTACTATTATTACGCGCAAAATTGGCCATTGACGGTTGACCAGCTTCAGAGCCTGGAGGATGGAAAATGGTATGTGGAAGTGGATTACGGGGATGATAAATACTTCGGCAATTTAACACCCTCATTCATTGAGCCGCCCACAGCCACCATAACGGTTTCACCGATAACGGCATTTCCGAGTGGAATAAACATCCCTCCGTGGAACAACACCGCCGTGAGTGAGAACAACAATACTTTCGGTGAAGTCGTGGTTGCACCGGCCCGGAATCGGCCGGCAACGGTGATATTAAGTGGTTCGGAATCAACGGACCCATTTTACCTGCCGTTGCAGTTCACATGGTCAGATGGAACTCATTTATTGGCTGGCAAGACGAATATCGTCACGACCAGGCTGCCTGGCACGTATCAAATATCTCTAGAAGCCAACGACGGCATCAATACAAGTTCTGTGGTTTTAACATTAAAAGTCATCTCTCCAGAAGAAGCGGTCAGTGAGTTGGATTCAATGGTGGAACAGTCATACCGGGAGAGGAGAACGATGCGGCTCCTTTCTTCAATGTTGTTGCAAGCGGAGCGTTCTTTTGAGCGCCGAGACGCACGTTCCGGCTCAGGGTTGCTAAGGGATTTTCAAAATCAAGTTCGGTTGCAAAGGCGGCAAACAGATAGCGAAACGGAAAATTGGCTCACTGAAGGTGCCCAGAACGTGATCGACGCCACGGAAGGAGAGACT
>Ga0206900_1001_pt2 | contig 82601 bp, 83 predicted proteins | sample Alteio_BWOrgHeat_46_FD_153235 | JGI IMG/M metagenome (GOLD analysis project Ga0206900, IMG submission 153235) | Enriched cells from forest soil in Barre Woods Harvard Forest LTER site, Petersham, Massachusetts, United States -... | ecosystem: Environmental > Terrestrial > Soil > Temperate forest >... | reverse complement strand
TTTTCAACTTCTTTACCTGAAGATGTGCAATTCAAGGCGCTGTCCTTGATTGCTGGGTTTGAGAAAGTGAAGATGTTCCGGCCGGGTTACGCGATAGAATACGATTATTTCCCACCTACCCAATTGCAGCTTTCGTTGGAAACCAAGTTGGTAAAGAACCTCTTTTTTGCCGGCCAGATCAATGGCACCACGGGTTATGAAGAGGCAGCTGCACAAGGTTTGATGGCTGGGATCAATGCGCACCGCGCCAGTAAGGAAGAGAATTCGGTGGTATTGAAACGGTCAGAAGCTTATATTGGGGTATTGATTGATGACCTTATTACCAAGGGGACAGAAGAGCCTTATCGGATGTTTACCTCCAGGGCTGAATACAGGATTTTGCTTCGCCAGGATAATGCAGATTCCAGATTGACACCTTTGGGACATACCATTGGTTTAGCAGATGATGCGAGATATGATGCCGTCACCAAAAAAATGGAGGACATCGCGGCCATCATCAAGTTTTTCAAGAGTGCAAAACTTGAAATGGAGGAAGGAAATGCCATGTTGCGTCGTTTGGAAATCCCTGAAATAGACCAAAAGCAGATTATCTTCCCCATTCTTTCTAGGCCACAAGTGAGCATATTTGATTTTATCAAGGATATTTCTTCTGTAAGGGATAGATTGAGTGGGTATGATCAAGAAACCTTGGAAGCCGCTGAAATAGAAATGAAGTATGCGGGATACATTGATCGTGAACGTGAAATGGTAGAAAAAGTGACCCGATTGGAGGATATAAAGATCCATGCCAACTTTGATTTCACCAGTATCAACTCCCTTTCGTATGAAGCCAGGGAGAAATTGACACGCATTAAACCCGCTTCTATTGGACAAGCATCGAGGATAAGCGGGGTTTCGCCAGCAGACATTTCTGTTTTGCTGGTACATTTAGGCAGATAACTATTTATATAATGAATCTACGAAAGCCAGTCTTTCTGTTTCTGAATGTCATAGCAATATTGGTTTTGCTGGCATCATGTGCCATTATGAGCGGACCAACCGGTGGGAAAAAGGACACCATTCCCCCGAAGGTTGTTTCTGAATTGCCGGCAAATAAGTCGTTGAACTTTACCAGCGATAAGATTACCATAAATTTTGATGAATTTGTGGACCTGGGGGATGTTTTCAAGGAAGTGATCATTAGCCCGACTTTGCCTAAAATGCCTGAGATATTGGCCAACCGACGGTCAATCACCATCAATTTCAGGAAGATCAAGCTTCAGCCCAATACCACGTATTCGATCCAATTTGGTAATGCCATCAAGGATTTGAATGAGGGAAATGTGCTCCGGAATTACAGATATGTATTCAGTACGGGAAGTTATTTGGATTCATTGTATATAACCGGCAAAGTGATTGAGGCATTGAGCCGCAAACCAGCCTTGGGGTATAAGATTGAACTATACAAAGCGGGAAACGATTCGGATATCTACAAGAAGAAGCCCTTGTATTATGCACGTACGGATTCTTCCGGCAACTATAAATTGAATTATTTGCCAAAGGGCGTCTATTCCTTATACGCCTTGAACGACAAGAATGACAATTATTTCGTGGATGACCCAGAAGAGATTGGATATCCAAATGCTCCTATTACCTTGGATTCTGCCATGGCGATCAAGGATACCATCAAGGCATTTCCCTTTTTGGCACCCAGTCTTAGTGTGAAAAAGATCTCTTTGGGAAATCATTTGTTACAAGTCAAGTTTGATAAAGGGGTGGATTCTGCTTTTGCCATGGTGAGTGGGAATAAGTTCAGCACCCATTTTCAAACATATAATGATGCCAAGGATAGTTTTGCATGGTGGATGAGCGAGGGTTTTCCAGAGATGTCAGTTAGGGCGTTCTTTATGGGGACCAAGATTGATACCACCGTGAAACCTGACGAACATCCAAGGTCTTCTAAATTCAAGTACGAGATTTCTGGTTCAGGTGACAATGGTAATCTATATGGCACCTCAATTGTTGTTCGCGCCAACAAGCCCATTGGTACTATAAGCTTGGCTGGGATCAAGGTGTATAAAGACAGTGTACCCGTTAAAGATGTCTCTGTCCGGTATCTGGATTCGGCCCATACCTCGTTCGCAATCGTCTTCAATTCTGAGGAAATAGCCTATAAAGTGAAGATATGGCCAGGTTCTGTTGTGGCGCTGTTTGGCGATAAAACAAAAGATACCGTTCAGAATATTGTAAATATGCCAGGCCTCAGAACCACGGGATATTTTGAAATGAATACCTTTACTGGGTCAGGAAATTACATCTTCCAATTGATAAATGAAACTGGGCAAGTGGTCTTTTACAAAAATGTTTCACGTGAAACATTGGTAAAAATTCCATTTGTAAATCCGGGCAAATATCGTGCACGGATCATAAAGGATGATAACAAGAATGGAAAATGGGATGGGGGAGACCTGCGGAAAAGGACCCAGGCTGAGGATGTATATTACTACAAGGAAGAACTGAACATCAAGGCCAACTGGGAACTGGTGGGGATGAAGTTTGATATATACCAAAAACAGGCTCCGGTCAAGAAGCCATAGCGGGTACTTGGGCAACCAGCTTTTTGTACACGTCTTCGTACTGAACCATTATTTTTTTCAGGTCAAATTCCTTGGCTCTTTCAAAGGCTGCCGTCTTGAATTTTTGATGTGTATCGGGATCAACCAATATCTTCAGCGCGTTTTCGGCCATCTCTTTTACGTTGCCTATTTTGCTCACATATCCGGTCACCCCATCTATGTTCACCTCGGGAATTCCTTCGGCATCTGATGAGATAACGGGTACCTGACACGCCATCGCTTCCAGTGCCGCCAAGCCAAAACTCTCCCGCTCGGAAGGGAGGACAAAAAGGTCGGCAATGGATAGCACCTCTTCTACGGCTTCTATTTTCCCAAGGAAACGCACGTCTTGTACCATGTCCATTTTTCTTGCCAGCAGTTCTATATGGCTGCGCTCAGGGCCATCTCCCAGCAACAGTAGTTTTGCTGGTAGGCTTCGCCGGATGAGGTCAAACACGTACATCACATCCTCGATCCTTTTCACCTTCCTGAAGTTGGAGGTGTGCACAATGACCTTTTCTCCATTGGGTGCAATGGCTATCTTGAAATGGTCTTTCTTTTTCTTGCTAAAGCGTTCAAAATCAACGAAATTGGGGATAACAACAATCTCCTTTTTTACATTGAAATACCTAAGTGTTTCATCCTTAAGGAATTGAGATACAGCCGTCACCGCATCGCTCTGGTTGATGGAGAAAGTGACCGTTGGCTCATAGGTGGTGTCCCGACCTACGAGGGTAATATCAGTACCGTGCAGGGTAGTCACCACGGGTATGTTAATACCTTGTGTGGCAAGTATTTGCTTGGCTATAACTCCTGCAAATGCGTGAGGGATAGCATAATGCACGTGCAGGATGTCCAGTTTTTCATACCGTACCACATCCACTATTTTGCTGATGAGCGCGGATTCATACGGGGTATGTTCAAACAGAGGGTAGTGCAGCGCGTTCACTTCATGGAAGTATATATTGCTGCTGCCAATGGTATCCAGGCGTACCGGAAGGCTGGTACTTATGAAATGGACTTCATAGTTTTTTTGCGCCAGCGCTTTTCCGAGTTCGGTTGCTATTACCCCGCTCCCGCCATAGGTGGGGTAGCATACCATGCCTACTTTCATAGTTTGTTTTTAATGTTTGTCAACATGTCTTTCACCATGTCCTCCATCCCGAAATTTGGTTTCCATCCCCAATCGGCCCGGGCCCGGCTATCATCAATACTGCCCGGCCAGCTATCTGCAATGGCCTGCCGGAAATCGGGCTTATAGGTAATGGAAAAATTAGGGATATGCTTTTTCAATTCTTCGGCAAGTTGCGCCGGGGTGAAGCTGAACCCCGCCAAGTTATAGCTCGACCGTACTTTTACGGATGCGGCCGGTGCTTCCATCAAATCAATGGTGGCCTTGATGGCATCTTCCATATAGAGCATGGGCAACATGGTGTCCTTGCTCAAAAAGCATTCGTACGAGGCATGCTTCAGTGCTTCATAAAATATATGGATGGCATAGTCGGTAGTGCCACCGCCTGGCTCTGTTTTGTAACTGATAAGGCCCGGGTAGCGGAGGCTCCTCACGTCCACCCCGTATTTTTGGAAATAATATTCGCACCATCTTTCCCCGGCAAGTTTGCTGATGCCATACACGGTATTGGGATCCATCACTGTATCCTGAGGCGTGTCTCGCCGAGGCGTTCCCGGCCCGAAAACGGCAATGGAACTTGGCCAATATACTTTGGCTATCCCATTGTCCTTCGCAATGTTCAATACATGCAGCAGGCTGTCCATGTTCAACTGCCAGCCAAACATCGGGTTCTTTTCCGCAGTGGCTGAGAGCAATGCTGCCAGGTGATATATTTGTGTGATCTTATGCTTTTTCACTACGTTCAATATCGCGTCTTTGTCTATGGCGTTCACCACTTCATAGGGTCCGTCCACCATGGCTTCCTCGGCAGGTTTCACATCACTGATCACCACATGGCTGTTGCCATATATTTCTTTCAGGGCTGTTGCCAGTTCGGTGCCCACTTGTCCGCCGCCACCTAATATTAAAACGTTTGTCTCTGCCATATCTTTTAAAAATTCAGCGCAAAATTAAGGGAATTTCTGCTCGAAGGATGAAGCTTTCTCAGCATTAACCTTTTATCATTCGCCCGTATATACCGGAAGGGTTACCGTGAAAACACTGCCTTTGTCGGGCACACTGGTAAAAGCGATTTTGCCGCCCGCTTGTTCAATGATGGCCTTGGAGATGGCCAGGCCCAGGCCAGTGCCGGATGATTTGGTACTGAAGTTGGGCACGAATATTTTGCGTTTCAGGGCATCGGGTATTCCTTTGCCATTGTCTTCCACGGCTATTTGCACCTCATCGCCAACTACTGTACACCGTATCACTATTTGTCCTTTTCTTTCCTCGGGGATGGCCTGCACGGCATTGTTTACCAGGTTGGTGAATACCCGGGTGAGCTTGTTGGGGTCAGCGAATACCTCAAGATCATTATGGTTTTCATGCTCCAGCCGGATGCTCAGCGATAGGTTGTGACCAAACAGTTCGGTGACTTGCTGCAACAGCGGGTATAGTTTCACGGACTGGGGGCTGCCCAGTTTGGCCGAGGCATTGAAATCGGTGGCGATGGCAGAAAGCGTATCTATCTGCCTGATGATCATGGTAGTTACCTTTTTGAACAGCGCATCATAATCAGGGCTTTGGGCATAGTGGGCATTCTGCAATTGTTGTATGCCCAGTTTCATGGGGGTCAGCGGGTTTTTTATTTCATGGGCCACATGTTGGGCCAGTTCTTTCAGGGCGCCTTCACGCTCTGATTGGGCCAACCGTTCTGCACTTTCTTTCAAGGCCAGGATCATGGTATTGTATTCGTTTACCAGTTTGCCTATTTCGTCGTTGGTGTTCCAGGCTATAAACTCATTGGTGCCGCTAAGGCTGGTGTTTTTCAGGTGTTTACGTATGATATCCAATGGGGTGGTCAATACCCGGGTCATGAAGAGGCCCAGCATTACCAGGATGAGGAACAATAATAGGTACAGGTTCACCAATGCCTCCAAGAATGAGGAAATCCTGTTCTTTAGTTCCTGCTCTTTTGAAAAGTAGGGTAGGTTCAGGTATCCGATCACTTGGCCAATGCTGTTGCGGATGGGCATATAACACGAAGTGAATTTCAATAGCCCGATCCGTTCTTCCTGGATGACTTGGGAGATCATTTGTGAATTGAGTTTCAGATAGGCCTGCGCATCCATTTTTGGGCTGATGATCTGCTTATCGTATATCGCACTCTCTGAAGAATTGATCAGGTTTCCTTTGGTATCATATACGTTGATATCGGCTTGGTATATGTCAGAAAACTTCTTTACCATGAGCCTGATGTCTGGCCCCGTCATGGCTAACTGTCGTTCGTTTTGTTGTAGATCATTGCTGAACCTTGTGGTGATAAGCCGCGTTTTTTTGCGCAGTTTGTCCAGTTCGTCGTTGTTGTATTGGTAGCTGATATAGCTCACGGTGATCACCCCGATCAAGATCATGGACAGGCTCATGCCAGAGATCACGGTGATGAGGATCTTGTTCCGGAAGGAGAGGCGTTTGAAGCTGAACAGCCCGATGAGCCTACCCGTTCTGCGGACGATACTGAGCCGGATGATACGGAAGAGAAAAGGGGCGCTGCGAACCAATATGTAGCCGATGGCCATGAAGAAAAACACAAATGCGAACGAGGAAAGATAATACAAGATGCCCGGCGACAAAATGCTGACAATGACCACCAGATTGGTGTGCGGTTGGTGCACCAAGTGGGTATAGCCGGATTCCTGAAACTGGGCAAAATTGCTGCTGTCCAGCTTGAAATTAAAGCTCAATGCTCCCGGGTAGGGATATTCGCCTTTTTGGTTGAGGAGGACCCCGTTGCTGTACACGGCATAAGAATACTTGTCTATATCCGGGAATTTGTTCAGGTTTTGGGACACGAGCAGCTCGGGATATACGCTCTCTTCATAAAACGGCTTTTGCTGCATCTGTATCAACACGATGCCCAGGTCTTCGCCGTTCTGGTTGATTTTCAAGATGGAGATGTAGGCAGGTAAACCGCTGTGCCTGTGCAGGTAAAACAAGTTATCAGGCAGTTCGGGTGCGCTTTCTTTTTCCAGTACATTGGTATAAAAGGATAGCGGCTTTTGCAACATGTTTTTGTACGGCAGCCCATCAACGGTAAAGGTGCTGATATCAATATCGTATTTGCTGAAGTACCGCGATAAATAGATTTGTTGGATCCTGTTTTCAAGGGCGCTTTCGGATATCAGGGGCTGCCGGAAATAATCACGGATATAATTGTCTTCCATGATATCGTTGTAGATATTGCTGAAAAGATATTCCGCCACGGGGTCGCGTTCTGTGATCACCTTGCTGGCAATGTTTTGCTGCTCTACCTGCCGGGCCTGTTCGTTGTACTTGCTCAGCAATATACTTATGAACAAACTGGCAACGGCCAAACAGCTCACTCTGAAAATAATGAGGTTGTCTTTGAACCATGCCTTCCGGAAATGATATAAAAACAGGACAATGCCATTGAAAACAAAAGCAATATAATACGGTAGCAACGTGAATGATAGAATAATCCCTGCCAGCACCATCCCCGCTATAAAGTAGAGAACAAAGAAGATGGTGGGTGAGCCTTGGGGAAACAATGCGCGCACCCCACGTTCCAGGAACAGGAAATAACTGCCAACGCAAATGAGGATGATGGCAATGCCTATATAACTGTAGAAATTGAGGCTGAAGAAATTGCTGAGGTCAAATGAAATAATGGAATCATTGATCAGGCTGTTCACCAGGTTGGCCACCTCGGCACATATAAAAAAAGTGGCTGCTATAAAAACCACCAGACCCACCCGCATAAGGAAGGTGGGAAGATGGATATTGAAGCGTATCCGGCTGAAAAACAGGGCAAAATAGAAGGACAAAAAGCTAAAATACAATACATCTCCCAATGAGGAGAAGAACGAGGAGCTGCCATAAAAGTGCGGGCTGAAAACCGGCCATCGGTACAGGTCTGCAGGCAGGCCCAGCCTTTTCCAAACAAAAATAAAGGTGCCGATAAGCAACAGAAATACCACGGAGCCCATGATAGGGCGCTTTCTTTTCAGGAGACTGGCCAAGAGCTTGTCGGTACTGAGGAAGATGAGGCCCCAACCGGCGATAAACAAGAACACGAGCCAGTTGAAGGGCACGACGGCTTTTTTGGGGCTAAGGCTGAAAAGGTATTGATGGCTGTTGTTATATACGGGGTATCCTTCTTTTCTGTTTTTTGACAGGATAAAATCCCCATTGTCTTTGAGGAACGGGATAAAGTTTTGCAGGTATTGGTTTTCTACCGGGTACTGGTATTGTACGGGTATCAAGGCAATGTACACCATGCTGCCGGATGCGATATTTTGTTGCAGGTAATAGCCATTGGCCAAGTGCTGCAATTGGCTATCTACCGGGAGGTTCAGGATATGGGAAGGGAAAACGGAATTGGTGGAATAATAGACCAATGCGCCGTCAATACGGGTGATGTAGAAAAGGATATGTCGCTGGTGGCTTTCCTCATATAATGGCATCAAAGAAGCCTGAAGCTGGCCCGGGGAAAGGCTTGCCGCCCGGTGCAGAAAGGCAGAAGCCTCTTTTTCTTTGTCCAACAAGGCATTTTGTACCTGGGAAATCCGGCCTTTCGAGTAATTTTCATATAGGAAAGGATGCAGCCATGTATCTGATATTATGGATATTATAACCAATAATATCCCAATGATGCCAGGTAGGAAACGCTTGTATATGGGTGGTTGCATGCTTAAAGGCCAGTTGCGCAAGGCCAAATATATCTAATTCCGTGCCGAAAACGGTATGGCAACCCAACCACTACCTATCCGGGGTGTTCAAATCACAATATTTGCCCAGGAAAGACATGTATATGATATCCGCAATGTCGGTGCGTATGTTCATGGTGGCCAGCTTTACATTGGCCGCGGTGGGATATACCCGGTTCGACAGGAATATATAGGTTAGGTTGTACTTAGGGTCTGCCCAGATACAGGTACCCGTGAACCCGGTATGCCCATAGGCAGAATCGGATGCGTACTGCGATGCCGGGGAGCTATGGCCATGGGCAGGTTTGTCCCAGCCCAGTCCCTTGCGGCTGCCCTCGTATTGCTTGCCCGTAAATAGGTTTACGGTGGATGGATCAAGGAATTTTTGGCCGGCATAGGTGCCTCCGTTCAATAGCATCTGTAGCAACACGGCAACGTCATTGGCATCAGAGAATAGCCCGGCATTGCCACTTACCCCGCCGAGCATGGCAGCGGCAGGATCGTGCACATCCCCATGTACCAACTGGTGCCGGAAATAGGTATCTTCTTCGGTGGGGATGATGTTGGACAACGCAAATTTCTCGCGGGGTTTATAGGTCATCGTGGCCAGGCCCAGTGGTTTATAATAGACACTGTCCACAAATTTGTCCAAGCTGGTACCGGTGAGTTTTTCCACCACATGCTGCATGAGGATAAAACCCAGATCGCTATAGAGATACTTGCCCCGGTTCTTGATGGGCGAACGCTTGATGATATTGTAAATGGTGTCCTTATAGAACCGGTTCATGTACATCTTATCCGCCACCCGAACGGTGAACAACTGGTTGGGTTCGTCGCAGTACAGGGTATCGGGAAACCCGTCAGCCATCAGCGTGTTCTTATAAAAAGGGATCCAGGCTTCCAATCCCGCTTGGTGGGTCATCACTTCTTTTACCTGAAGGTCTGCCTTATTGGTGTTGGCAAGTTCTGGCAGGTACCGGCTCAGGGGTGCGAAAATATCGATCTTCCCCTGCTCATACAGTTTCATCACCGCTATGGTGGTGGCTGCCACTTTTGTCACTGAGGCCAGGTCATATAAGTTGTTGTTGGTCACCTTGTCCGGGCTGTTGTACACCGTTTTGCCAAAGCTTTTGCTGTACACGATCTTGCCATCTTTTGCCACCAGCACCTCGCACCCGGGCATCGCGCCCTCTTTGATGCCGTTTTTTACCACACGGTCTATTTCGTTCAGTTTAGCGGACGACATGCCCGCTTCTTCCGGGAAGGTATATTTCATGCGCGCCAGGCTTTTCACCGTGCCGCCCATACACACATGGTATTCATCGCAGGCCGTGACGGGCAACTTGCCTTTGGCGCCAATACCCCCGAAAAGCACTTCCGCCGCAGCGTACTGAAAAACAGCCTCGTCTTGATAGGCATCAATGATGGTCTTGAAATTTGGAAAGCGGTTGAGCGAATAGGGGCTTCCCATGCTCACCAAGATCACCTTTTTTTCTTGGTTCAGTTCATTGATAAAGGTCACCGCTTTTTTGCTCATGCCGTAGGTATCCGTGTGCTTGTTGCTCAGGTTGTGCAGGCTTATCACCACGATATCATAGCTTTTCAAGGTATCTTTCAGCTTGGCCCAATCGGTATCCTTTAGCCAAAAAGAGGCAGTGAAATAATCCGCATTGCAATAGTTGTGCATCATTTCCTGGAAGGGAGGTTCCTGCCGGGTACCCACGGCCACGGAGGCAATGCGATGGTGTTCCAGGCTTTTGAGCGGCACCAGGTTCAGGTCGTTTTTCACCACGGTAATGCTCTGCTCGGCAATGTGTTGCTTCAATATCTGGTCAGAGGTGGCATTCAGGTCTGAGGTAATGTTGTCAGGGTCAATGTCCATGCAATGGTCAAGCCCCGCCCATTGCTTGGCTTCCAATATCTTGCGTACTTTTTCGTCAATATAGCTTTCGTCTATGCACCCGCTATCCACCGCTGCTTTTATGGATTCGATGGCCTTGGGAACATCTTCAGAATACAACAGGATATCGTTGCCAGCCATCAGGGCTTTTACTTCCAGTTGCCCGGGGCTATAGTACTTGCTCACCCCTTTCATATTGAGGGCATCGGAAAATGCCAAGCCTCCAAAATGAAGTTGCCTGCGCAGAAGTATTGTCGTTACTGCGGGTGATAATGAGGCACCCACATGCGCAGTGGTATCATAGGCCGGTATGTGCAGGTGTGCCGTCATCACCCCCCCAACGCCCCTGGCAAAGAGGTACTTAAAGGGATATAGTTCCAAGGTATCCAGTTCTTGCTTGCTTTGGTTCAGTACAGGCAGGTCAAGGTGCGAATCCACATCGGTATTGCCATGCCCGGGGAAGTGCTTGGCTACGGCCAGGATATGCTCATCTTGTAGGGCCTGCATGTACATGGTAGATTTGCGCGCCACATCATTTTTGTCCTCACCAAACGAGCGCATGTTGATCACCGGGTTCAGCGGGTTGTTGTTCACATCCACTACCGGAGCGAAGTTTACGTTTATGCCCAATCGCTTACATTCCAAGGCTATTTCGTGCCCCATTTTATACACTACCGAATCGTCTTGAATGGCACCGAGCGGCATCTGGTATCCAAAATTGATGGTACTGTCCAGGCGCATGGCCAGCCCCCACTCAGCATCCATGCCCACCCATAGCGGCACCTGCGCCATGGATTGCAGGGAGTTGGTTACCTCGGCTTCTTTGTACGGGTTGCCTTTGAAGAAAATGAGCCCGCCGATATGGTAATCCTGCACCAGGCTTTGCAGTTGTTTATAGTCGAGCTTGTCTTTGCTGGTAAATGCCGCCACCATGAACAACTGCCCGATTTTGTCTTCCAATGTCATTTTTGCCATGATGGAATCCACCCATGGCGAAGAAGTATAAATGGGATATTTTTTGGGAGCCGGTTGATGGTCAGGATCGGGCTTGGCGATGGCATAGGCATAAGTGGCCAGGCAAACTATTGCCCCTGCCGCCAACTGTAAAACCCATTTCCGCATTTTCAAATTCAAACGATAAACTCCCGTTATTTGGTGCAAAGGTACGTTTAATATTTTTTTAGCAAATTTTGGCTGTTTTCGGAAATTCAACCCCTTGTTTGCAAGGTAAAATACTAAATGGCCCTTTATAATAGTTATACCCAAAAACCGTGCCCTATGTCCATAAAAAAAGTCCTTTTGTTGTTTTTGGTTCCGGTGTTCATGGCTGTTTCCCTGTCTATGAAGTCGCCGGGCGAAGGCTTTATGGACAACCAACTGAAGAACAGCCGGGTGCTTGTGGCAAAAAATGAAAAGGACGCCGTACTCAAAAAGCTATGCCAAGAAAAAGGCATTGCCTACCCGATACAGGACATGTTCATCCGGGTCTTTAAAAAGGAAGCGCAATTGGAGGTTTGGGCAAAACCTGTGAAAGGAGCGAGCCATGTACTGTTGAAAAACTATAAAGTCTGTGTGGTATCAGGAGGCTTGGGCCCGAAACGGCAGGAGGGGGATGGGCAGACCCCGGAAGGCTTTTACCATATCAATGATTACAACCCATTGAGTTCTTTCTATTTGTCGCTGGGCGTCAGCTATCCCAATGCATCTGACAAGATTAAGACCACGAACAAAGCCCGCCCCGGAGGCCTTATATATATCCACGGCAACTGCGTGAGCATTGGCTGCATGCCCATAGAAGATGATGGCATCAAGGAAGTGTACTGGATGGCCGTGCAAGCCAAAGAGGCAGGACAGGGAGAAATAGGGGTGCACATTTTCCCTTTTAAAATGAATGAAACCAACATGAAATGGGCCAACGACACCTATAAAACCAACCCGGCGTTGCTGAGCTTTTGGGCAAACCTGTTGCCTGGCTACCAATACTTTGAAAAGCACAAAACCGTACCGGGCATAAAGGTGGGGAAGAAAGGGGAATATGTATGGGCAAAAGGCAAATAGGCACGGAACAGCTTAAAAACCCAAGACAAATGTTGCGCCTTGTCCTTCTGAAGACATGACCGATAGGGTACCGGAATGTAGTTTCATGATTTGCTCTGAGAGGCTGAGCCCGATGCCTGACCCGGTTTTTTTGGTGGTGAAGAAGGGAACAAATATTTTGTCCAATATTTCCTGGCTGATGCCCGCCCCATTGTCCGCTACCATAAGATAGGGCTTGTGATGGTCATTGATGCCCGCTATATATTGGATCTTGGCTTCTGGGAACCCTTTCACGGCATCCATGGCATTGAGGGTGAGGTTGATCAATACCTGTTCAATGAGTTCAGGGTCTATGTTCAACATAAGGCCAGGTTCTTTGATGATGATCTGAGCCTGGATACCTTCTTCTGACAATGTTTTCCGCATCAAGTGGCTCAGGTTTTCCAATAACTGCGTTGCCAAAACGGGTTGCAGTTTGGGGGGTGGCACCTGGCTGAAACTGCGGTACACATCTACAAAACCCAACAGTCCCTTGCTCCTGTTTTCGATGCTGCGCAGGCCTGTTTTCAGGTCTTCCATGGCCTCGGCATGGTTTGCGGATTCAAGGTTTTCTTGGAGCGCAACCAGTGAACTGGAAATGGAGGCAATGGGGGTAATGGAGTTCATGATTTCGTGGGTCAATACGGAAATCAGCTTTTGCCATGCTTCTATCTCCTTGGCCTTGAGCTCCTGGCTGATGTTTTGCAGACTCACCAAGGTAAACGATTCCCCTTGTATCTTAAAGGACATGGAGCGGAAGGAGAGTGGTATGTTTCCATGCTCTTGAGCAATAGGTACGGCTTCAATATCAATAGGTGTTTGATGTTTAAGTATTTCAAGAAGCTCTGGGTGCCTGGGGTGTAAGGTATTGATGTTCTTCAGGTAGGGCATGGAAAGCAGTTCGCTCGCCGCTTGGTTGAACAGGTGGATATCGCCTTGGGCATCGTATGCCAGCAGCCCGATCCCCGCATGGGCCACTATGGCTTGCAGGTATTGGTAATGGGCTTCTTTTTCTACCGTGATTTTTTGGAATTGGCGATTGATGGCATTGAATGCTTTTCGCATCTCCGCAAATGATTTCCCTTTCCCTTCGGTATTGAAGCTCAGGGCATGGTCGCGAAACTCGATACCTCTCAAAAACTGCGTGATGTCCCGGTTGGTGGTTTCTGCGAAGCGGATAAGATTATAGACCTCAATGAAAAGAAGAATGAGCAACACGATGACCGTAATATGCCAATGCGTTTGCAACACACTGTACATCAGGGCAAAAATGGTAAGCCCCAGCAAACTGATCCTGATGATGACCCCGAACCGGAAATTTTTAAAAGCCATATTTTTCGATCCTTCTATATAGTGCAGCCCGGGTAAGGCCCAAATCCTTGGCTGCCCGGCTGATGTTCCCCCCGTTTTTTAGCAACGATTTCTTCACGGCAGCCCTTTCCACATCCTCCAATGTCGCCACTTCGTTTTTATGGGATGGGTTGCCCGGTTTGGCCATAAGAAACTGAAAATCTGAGGCCTGCAATTGTATGCTCCCGCCGAGGATCACGGCCCGCTCCATAGCATGTTGCAGTTCGCGCACATTGCCGGGCCAAGGGTATTTTTCCAGGGTTGTTTTGGCTGATTTCCCCAGGCTCATTCCGGGCTTGTTGTATTTTTTGGTGTAGGTGGCCAGAAAATGTTCGGCCAGCAAAATAATATCCTCGTTTCTTTCGCGCAGCGGGGGCAGTTTTATTTCTATGGTGTTGATGCGGTACAGCAGGTCTTGCCGGAACTGGCTGTTGTGTACCATCTCATACAGGTTCATATTGGTGGCACATATCAGGCGGATATCTATCGGGAGGGTTTTGTTGGACCCCACCCGGGTCAACTGCCTGTTTTCCAATACAGAAAGCAATTTGGACTGGAGATGCACTGGCAAATTCCCGATTTCGTCCAAGAATAGCGTTCCCTTGTCAGCGATCTCAAAACGACCCGCCCGGTCTTCCCGTGCATCGGTGAAAGCACCTTTCACATGGCCAAACAATTCCCCTTCAAAAAGGCTATCGGGCACCGCCCCAAGATCTACGGAGATCAAAGGCAGGTCCGCCCGTTGGGAATATTTGTGCAATGCCCTGGCCACCAGTTCCTTGCCCGTACCATTTTCTCCCAATATCAATATATTGGCATTGGTTTGGGCCACCTTTTGTATGGTATCAAATACCTCTTGCATTTCAGGTGAGTTGCCCACAAAATCACCGAAATTTTTATTGATATATTCGTCCAGTTGTTTTTGTTGCAGTTTTAATTGTTTTACCTCCAGCTTCGATCTTTTTAGGTTGATGGCTGAGGCTACCGTGGCCACCAGTTTTTCGTTCTGCCAGGGTTTCAGCACAAAATCTACCGCCCCTTCTTTGATGGCTTTTACGGCAAGGTCTATATCCCCATAGGCCGTCATCATGATCACGGGCATCATCGCATCAAGCTCAAGAATTTTGTTCAACCAGTGGAACCCTTCCCGCCCGCTGGTGATCCCCGTGGAGAAGTTCATGTCCAGCAGCACGGCATCATATTCCTCGCCCCTGATTTCTTCCAGTATCCGATCAGGTTCGTTTTCAGTTTCCACCACGTTGAAATGTGGTTTCAATGCCAAACGCGCGGATAGCAATACATCGGCATTATCATCCACTATCAATATTTTACCGTTTTGCTTGGCCATGGAGTGTATTGAATTTTGGTTGTTTTCAGAAAGGGTGTTCAAATATAATGCTGTCGGTTTAATATATTCACTGTAAGAGGGCTATATTAACTATTTTTCAGGTTTGGTGTCCGAAAACGGACACTTCGGCACACAAAAGCGGACACGTTAGGAAGGCTTTGAATGGGTATAGTATTCACGTACAGGCAATTACTCTTTTGGCAAGATTATTGGCTTTGGCCTAGCGCGGATAAGAAGGGCAGGACGATATGGATAGGATCATCATAAAAAAGAAGTGGACAACCAAGCGCATCATTACCTTATCGGGTATTGCCTTGGTATTGATATCCGCCTTATATATCCTTCTATCAAACAGGCATGTATCCAAACTTAACGTCAACACAAACACGATAAACCTGGATACCGTGAAATATACTGATTTTGAAGAATTTATACCCATAGATGGCACCGTGCAGCCTCTGAAAACCGTGTTGATAGATGCAGCGGAGGGTGGTACAGTCGCAGAAAGGCTCATGGAAGAAGGCAGCATGGTGAACAAAGGGGATCCCATTGTGAAGCTTTCCAACAGCGACCTGCAACTGGAATTCATGAACAAAGAAGCGCTGCTGCTGGACCAAATGAACAACATGCGGAACACGCGCATCTCCATGGAGCAAAACCTATTGAACCTCAGGCAGCAACTGCTGGAAATAGACCATTCCTATATCGAGCAAAAAAAGATATACGAACGCAACAAACACCTCTATAAAGAAAAGGTGGTATCCCAGGCAGATTTTGAAAAGATCGAGGACGATTATTCCTTTTTTGTGAAGAAGCGGAAACTGTTGCAAGAAACCGTCCACCAGGATTCCGCATTCAAAGAATACCAGATACAGCAATTGGAATCCAGCACCAATCTCATCCGCCAAAACCTTGACATGGTGAAGCAAAGCCTGGACAACCTGACCATCAAAGCCCCGGTAGCCGGCCAGCTCACCGCACTCACTGCAGAAATCGGCGACAACAAGAACAAAGGGCAGAACATTGGACAAATCGATGTACAGGCAGGGTTTAAAATACAAGCCAATGTGGACGAGCACTATATCTCACGCATCAGCAAGGGGTTGAAAGCATCGTTCAATTTTGATGATAAAACCTACGGGGTGGTCATCAGCAAGGTATTGCCCCAGGTCACCAATGGGCAGTTCAAGATTGAAATGGCCTTTGAAAACACGGTTCCCCAAGGCATCAAGCAGGGGCAGACCCTGCAGATAAAGCTGAACCTGAGCAAAAAGAACAAATCGCTGGTGGTGAAGAATGGCAGCTTTTACACCAAAACCGGGGGCAACTGGATCTATGTGGTCGAAAGCAGAAAAGCGGTGAAACGCAAGATTGTTTTGGGCCGGCAAAACCCCGATTATTTTGAGGTGAGCGAAGGCTTGAAAGCAGGTGATATTGTGATCACCTCAAGCTATGAAACCTTCGGTACCGTGGATGAATTGGTGCTGCAAAACTGAAATGATATAAACTAAAAAATATATGATAAAAACCGAAAGCCTCAGCAAAATATACCGGGCCGATGAAGTGGAAACAACCGCGCTCAACAGCTTGGACATGGAAATAAAGGATGGGGAATTTGTGGCCATCATGGGCCCATCAGGTTGTGGCAAATCCACACTGCTCAATATCATAGGGCTGCTGGACAACCCCTCAACCGGCAAATACTATTTTCTTGACCAAGAGGTTTCCGGATTTTCTGAGCGGCAACGGGCGGCTACCCGCAAAGCCAATATCGGGTTTGTGTTCCAGAGCTTTAACCTGATAGATGAGCTGACCGTTTTTGAAAACATAGAACTGCCCTTGTTATACCTGAACATGGCAGCCGCAGAACGGAAAAGCAAGGTGGAAGCCATCATGCTCAAAATGCAGATATCCCACCGGAGCAAGCACTTCCCGCAGCAACTTTCCGGCGGGCAGCAACAGCGCGTGGCCATAGCCCGGGCGGTAGTGGCCAACCCTAAAATGATATTGGCCGATGAGCCTACAGGTAACCTGGACTCCCGTAACGGAAACGATGTAATGGCTTTGCTTTCAGATCTCAACGCCGCCGGAACCACGATAGTGATGGTCACACATTCCCGGCACGATGCCAGTTTCAGCCATAGAATCATCAACATGCTCGATGGGCAGATTGTGACGGAAAACACGATGAATGCTGCCAGCGTGAGCCTGTAATGTTTTACTATTTTCAATTCATGAATTATTGTCCAAAGCCATGATAAAGAATTATTTGACGATAGCCCTCCGAAACATCAACCGGAACAAGATCGGTTCGTTGATCAATATTTTCGGCCTGGCGGTAGGTATTTCATCGTGTATTTTCATTTTCCTTTTCGTGAGGAACGAGCTGGGATACGATAAAAAGAACCCTGCCGGGGATCGGATCTATCGGGTGGATACTCGTGTGACCTTGACCGGACAAACCGACAATGTGGCGCTGAGTTCCTTTATGCTGGCCCCGATCTTAAAAGCAAACTATCCCGAGATAGAAACCGCCATACGATTGATGCCCATATACCGGCAAACGATATGGCTGCCCGGTCAGGTATTTCAGGTGGATAATGTGTTTATGACCGACCCTGATTTTTTCAAGATTTTCAACTATCAATTTATCAGTGGGGATGCAAAGACGGCACTGGCTGAGCCATATACCATTGTGCTCACAGAAGAGTCTGCGCAACTCATGTTTGGCACCACTGAACATGTGCTGGGCCGAATGCTGAAATTTGCGCGGAGCAGCTACAAAGTGACTGGGGTGATCAAGGCCCCGAAAAACCAAAGCCATATCAATCTCGGTGCGCTCATTTCCATCACGTCCCTGGCAAAACCTTTTGAGCAGACATTGACCCTGGACTGGATGCATTTGGCGCAGGCTACCTATATCCTGTTCAAAAACAAGGAAGATGCAGCCCATTTTGAGCCTAAGTTCCGGACGTTTGAAGACAAGTATATCAAGCCTTTTTTAACCCAGTATAAAGTGCAGGGCAAGATGTCCTTTTCCTTGGAACCGATGCCCGGCATCCACCTATCGCACCCCGCCCAGCATTTTGACTATGCTGACATTGGCAACAGGTCCTATATTTATATCTTTTCCATGGTGGCCATATTTATATTGTTGATCGCCTGCATCAATTACATGAACCTGGCCACGGCACGCTCTACCAAGCGGGCCAAGGAAGTGGGCATCCGCAAAACCGCGGGTGCCACCCGTACCCAGCTCGTGCAGCAGTTCATCAGCGAATCTGTCTTGATCACGCTTGTGTCGGTGGTCATTGCCTTATGTATCAACGAGCTGCTATTGCCGTTTTTCAACCAGCTTATTGATAAGTCATTGACCCTGAGCCTGACCGATCCTGGCCTGCTGGCCTTTATCATATCCGTTGTTCTATTTGTGGGGGTCATTTCGGGTTTATATCCCGCGTTTTATTTGTCGCGTTTTCAGCCGATCCAGGTATTGAAAACAAACAACGTTCCCAAGTCCGGCAGTGTACGGTTGCGGAAAGTATTGGTTGTGGTACAGTTCAGCATTTCCATCGTGCTCATTATCGGTACCTTGGTGGTGTACCAACAAATCCATTATATCAAAAACAAGGACATTGGTTTTTCCAAAGACCATGTATATGTATTGAATGTGCCCACGGCCGATAGCAGCTTCAGGGACAAGTTCCAAGACCTGAAAAACGAACTGCTGCAAAACAACCATGTGCTGAAAATTGCCGGGTCAGAGGCAATACCCGGACTGAACAGGAGCTCAACCCTGCAATTTGTGGAGCACGACCAGATAAAGGAAGAGCGGCTGATGAGCAACATGGTGGTGGATTATGATTTTCTCTCCATGCTGAATATCCCCACGGTAATGGGCCGGGCCTTCTCCAAAGATTTCCCTTCTGATGATACCGCCGCCTTGATGGTGAACGAAACCGCGGTGCGGGAGTTTGGATGGAAAGACCCATTGAACATCAAGATTCAGAATGCCTTTGGCCGGGGAAAGATCATTGGTGTGGTGAAGGATTTCAATGTGGCATCCCTGCACGAACCCATTGAGCCACTGCTCCTTTCGGTTTCCCGCCGTATCCCCTTCTTTTTATTGGTGAAAGTGAAGCCAGACGATTTGCCATCCACCGTGAATTTCATCGAAACCAAGTGGAAAATGTTCTCCAAAAAATATCCGATGGACGCGTATTTCCTGGATGATAATTTCAACAAACAGTACCGGGGAGATGAAAAGATGCTCACCATTTTCGCTTGGTTTTCAGCACTTACCATCATCATTGCCTGTATGGGTCTGTTGGCGTTGACCTCCTTCACCATGGAGCAGCGAACCAAGGAAATAGGCATCAGAAAAGTGATGGGCGCCTCCACCTACAACATCGTGGCCCTGCTCACGGGAGATTTTATGAAACTGGTGCTCATTGCGCTTGTCATCGCGGCCCCCATTGCCTGGTTTGCCATGGACAAATGGCTGCAGGACTTTGCCTACCGGATAGAGGTATCCATTTGGGTCGTGTTGTTGGCGGCATTGGTATCGTTTTTGGTCGCCCTGCTCACGGTGGGCTATCAGGCCATCAAAGCAGCCCAACAGAACCCGGCAGTGAGCATAAAATATGAGTGAGGGGTATGGTTAATAGCCTTAATCCGGAAAAGTATCGCCAAAGGTCAAATAAGCATACCCAAGTTTGCTTATTTGACTAAATGTGTGAAAATAAGCATAGTCAAACATGCTTATATGACAAAAAATATGAAAATAAGCATGAAACCCTAAAAAAACGGGCTTATTTGCTTTGGTTGCCCTTTCTCCTTGTTTTATAGGCAAGTAGCGAAAGATGTGAACAAAAATGCAACCGGATGCATTAATGTCCTCAAATCTTTAAATCATTAAATAGAACAACCATGAAAATCCTAAAGAACAATCATTTACTTTGGTTTGCCCTGTTTTTTTGCATTTCCCTGTCGCTTTCTAGTTGCGAGTTTATTGGTGGCGTTTTTAAAGCCGGTGTATGGTTTGGTGTTGCCGGTGTGGTGCTGGTCATCGCGTTGGTCATTTGGCTCATCGGCCGGGCCGGTGGTAAAGACTGAGTTCGCTTATACTGTACTGGAGCGGGGACATGCTCGCCTATGGCATCTGCTAAAGCCCTTCCACCATTTTTTTGATCACCGTGAGCGTGATACCCCAGTAGTAATTGGAGTGTTCAAAGCTCGCAAGGGCAGTGAGTTGGCTATGGCTAAGCCGCAGCAGGGTACCGTTTTCCTGCGGCTCCAATTCGAAGGTGATGATGGAATAATTCTCCGGTATATCGGGCACCCGAGAAATGGGCGTCCAGAGACTATAGCTAAACAGCTTGTTAGGTTGCAGGTCCAAGATAATGCCCTTATCGGTTTGTGATTTACCGTGCATCCTACTATTGAATAAAATGGGACTGCCCTTTTCCCAATCCGAGACCACCTCAACCCGCAAATCCGATAGCCACTCCTGCATCTTGTCGGCACGGGTAAGCACCTCCCATACCGCCGAAGCGGGTGCCTGGATCAGTATTTGTTTTTCTACGGTTTTGGGAGCTTGCATGGGGTGCGAAGGTAGGGGGATTTTTATGAACTTGCCCGGTTTACCCCTGTTGTTTAAGGCCCTGGAACAATCCTGCCCCCAAATCATAATCGCCAAATATTTCGTATATTTGCCAATAAAATTATCTGTTGGACAGTGCCTTTCTACATATTGACTTAGATACCTTCTTTGTATCGGTGGAGCGGCTGAAGGAGCCCAAGCTCATCGGCAAGCCCGTTATCGTGGGTGGCAAGAGCAACCGTGGCGTGGTGGCTGCCTGCTCTTACGAGGCACGGGCGTTTGGCCTGCACTCTGCCATGCCCATTGCCCTGGCCCGGCGGCTCTGCCCCCATGGCATCTATCTCTCGGGTGACGGGCAGGCGTATAGCGAGTTCAGCGATAGGGTCACCCAGATCATTGCCGAGCGGGCACCGATCTTCGAAAAGGCTTCCATTGATGAGTTCTATCTGGACCTGAGCGGTATGGACCGATTTTTTGGCACGCAGAAATGGGCCTGGGAACTGCGGGACACCATCAAGAAGAAAACCGGCCTGCCCCTCTCTGCCGGGCTATCGATAAACAAAACGGTATGCAAGATAGCTACCGGCGAGGCCAAGCCCGACAACAAGATATATGTGCCCGCGCTGGAGGTGAAAGACTTTATGCGGCCCCTGGCCATAGGCAAGATGCCGATGGTGGGCACAAAGACCCAAAGCCTCCTGGAGGACCTGGGTATCACCACCATCGGCATGCTCATGGAGCTGCCGGCCAAGGTGCTGGTACGCCTGTTTGGACAGAACGGGCAAACCCTTTGGAAACGTGCCAACGGGTTGGACAATGCCCCGGTAGTGCCTTATTCCGAGGCCAAGAGCATGAGCACCGAGCGCACTTTCGGGGAGGACACGGCCGATATGGGTTTCCTGAAATCGAACGTGTTGGCCATGATCGAAAAGCTATCCTACCAGATGCGGCAGGAAAACAAGATGACCGGATGCGTGAACATCAAGCTGCGCTATTCCGATTTTGAGACCACCACCCACCAGCAGCGCATCCCCTATACCAACCGGGACGACCTGCTGATACAGACCGTGATGGAGCTGTTCAAAAAAGCCTATTCCCGCCGGGTATTGATCCGGTTGGTGGGGGTACGGTTCACCCACTTGGTACATGCCAACTACCAGATGCAACTCTTTGATGCCAAGGAGAAAAACGTGAACCTGATGTTTGCCATGGACAAGATAAAAACCCGCTATGGTGCCAACAAGATCTCCCGTGCCAATGGCCTCTTTACCATGGACCCACCCTCGGCCGGGAAAAAGGAAATACATGCTGGGGGATTCTTGACGAAATGGGAGAAACCAAGAGGTCCGGCCTAAGGTCACATATCCTGCCCGTTCGGCAGTTTGACGCCTTTGCCCGTGGCCAGGTCATTATAGGTGGCCATCAACCTGCCGATCACATAGGTCTGCACCATTACTATTTCCTTGCTGTTGTCGCCGATGGTGGCATAGAACCGGTTCATGTCCATGTTGTCTTTGTTGATGTCCTTGGTCTTGATATCTGCCGGCTTCGGGTACAGTTTCAAAGTGGGTTGCTTGCCTTGCGTGGTGGTTACGTTGAGGGTGGCATAGGGGGGCTGTAGCAAGATGGAATCCTTCTCGCCTTGGCTCAGTTGCGGGAACACCTCAAAGTTGATGGCCTTATAGCCCACGAGGTATTTTTTGGCCAACAACTGGTTCATTTTCACTGCGGGCTTAGCGCCATCTACCCCCGAAACCATGTATTGGTTGTCCTGCACGTTCAGTTTGAAGGATTCGGCGGGGTTGCCCATGTATTTCACCTGTATTTCGGTTATTTCTGAGGGGTTCAAGTGGTATATCGCACTGCTTCGCCATTCCTGTTCCTTGGTGATGTAGCGCGTGGTAAGGTATCCCACAAAGCCCGGTATTTCAGTCACATAAGGTTCGCTGGAGCCTTTGATCATCATCAGGGTCCCTTCATCGTTGGCGGTACTGCTGCCCACAAAATAGCATTTGACCAGGTCAGCACCCTTGTATATTTCTATCATGATGCCGTTTACCGCCAGGTCTTTGATCACGTTGTCGCGTGATGGGCCGGGAATGGGGTTCTTTACTTTTACTTCTTTTATGGTTTCCAGCAGTGTTTCCATGGCACGCTGTTTCACGTCATATTTGTTGTTCACCCGCCACCATCCCGGTCCTTTTCGTTCCAGGGTGATGTCATTCTTAAAATGGTCAGTAAGGTGGATGTGTGTCACTTGCGAGGTATCCTCCACGGCAAAATCGGTAAGTGCCTTGGGCAGTGTGCTCTCTGACCGTTTCAATACCAAAACGGTGGCCACCACCGCCAGAGCCACAAACAGGACAATATAGAGGACCGTGTTTTTTTTCATAGTTCCAAATATCAATGGGCAAAGCGCCGCCTACGTATATAGTTGAACACCACCCCAAACAGCAGGATAACCCCCAGCGGCAGGGCCAGGTTGAAAAATTGCCAGTACAGCCGCTCTTCCTTTACCCGTCCACTATCAAGGGGGCGGTACGGTATGTCCTTGCTCCTCAGGGATATCAACCCGCTTTCATCCACCATATAGTCTATACAGTTCATGATAAAGGTCTTGTTGCTGAAAGTATGGTCGCTGAACCGGTCATACCCCAATGGCAGAGGCATCTGTTTGCTTTCTATCACCTGGTTGGCAATCACATTCCCATCCGACACCACGATCATCTTGGTGGGCACGCTCTTGCCTTTGAATACGCCATATTCCTTAGGGTCAAGGGCATCCACGGTAGGCTTGTGCGTGAGGAAACTGGAATTGAAACTCCCTTCCATCAGCAATGCCAGGGTCTTGGGACCCTGCCTATAGAGTGATTCGTCCCGCTTCACCGTCCGTATCAGGTCATGGTCTATCTTCACCGGGTTCAGCATGAGGCGTGTATAGGGGGAAGTTTGCAGCAGGATGGTCTTTTTCACCTCGGCATCTGGGCTCACGGTATCTATCGTATTGGCATTCTGAAACCAGACCGCCCCTAGGTTGTTTACGATCGGGTTGTTGCTTTGCGGCAATGCCAGCGGATAATAGGGCCATTTGAAGAGCTTGATCTTGTTCATCCCTCCATTGGCATCGTACCAAGGCAGGAAATTACAATTCAGGTCCTGCACAAGATCATAATTGATGCGCACGCCGTATTTGAACAGCATATCCTCAAAAATGCCCAGGCTATAATCACTGGAGTATATGGCCGGATGGTATTTGAAGCTGTCCATCGGTACATTGAGGGTGGAAATAAGCCAGAGCACCTTTCCCCCGTTCATGATAAACTGGTCAATCTTATACTTTTCTATGGGCGTGAACAACGAATCGGGCTTGGCGATGATGATAGCCTTGTAGGGATCCAGCCGGCCGACTTTATAATCAGGCAAGTTCACAAAATCCACCGAATAAAACTGGCTCAGGCTTTGGGCAATATCCTGTACATAAGGCAGTTTCAGCTCGCCATGTCCTTGGATAAAGGCGATTTTGGGCTGCTGGGTCTGTTGCAGCTTGTGTATGGCATTCATCAACTGGTATTCCAGGTCGCTGGCGGAGTTGTGCAGTACTTGTTCTGCCGTCATATCGCCGCGTTGGTCTTCGATAAGCTGTACCGGGAACTCCTTGTTGTTATAGGTGACAATAGCCCCGGGCAGGATTTTCTTTTGTACGTCTTCCTGGTCTTTGCGCACTTCCACATCCATAGGCGGAAGCCCTTTGGCGGTGAGCTCTTTGAAAAGGTCGTCCCGCACTTTTTTGTCGAGGTCATCAGGGTTGATGAATTGGTACTGGATCTTGTCCCCGGCTATCTGGCGGAACTCGTCCAATATGTCACGGGTGCTTTCGCTCAGTTTCCTGAAACCGGGCTGTAGGTCCTTTCCTTCCAGATATACTTTTACAAAGACCTGGTCTTTAAGGTCTTTAAGCATTGTTTTTGTCTTGGGAGACAGGGTAAAACGATGGTCTCCGGTAAGATCGAACCGGTGGAAATATATGTTGGCGATGATATTGATGGCGACCGAAATCCCCAAAACCATCAGTATCTGCACGAGGGCCTGGTTGCGCCGGGATGCGGTGGATTTTGATGAAGTTTTTACCATTTTCTGCTTGCGATTACGGTTTTAGTAGAAAAGAGAAAAACGCTGATAAAGCTGAGGAAGTACACCAGGTCTCGGGTATCCAGCACCCCGCGGCTGATGGAAGTATAATGGCTTTGCAGGCTGAGGGCATCAAAAATCGCATCGAAAGAGGTAAGGAAACTGATTTCCTTCAGCCAGTCCACGATCTGGAAAAAGAACAGGCAGAGGAACATACCCAAGATAAAGGATACGATTTGGTTATCCGTCACCGAGGAAGCAAACAGCCCGATGGCCAGGTACGCCCCGCCCACAAACAGCAACCCGATATAAGAACCCCATGCCGCCCCGGCATCCACATTCCCTTTGGGAAAGGCCAGGTCCGATACGGTATAAAAGTACAGCAGCGTGGGTAACAATGCGAACAGTACCAAGACCAACCCGGCGAGGTACTTGCCCAGCACAATCTGGAAATCAGTGACTGGCTTGGTACTGATGATCTCTATGGTGCCGTTCTTTTGTTCTTCGGCAAAGCTGCGCATGGTGATGGCCGGAATAAGGAACAAAAACACATTGGGGCCGATGTTGAACAATTGATCCAGCGTGGCATAGCCGTAGTCAAATATATTGAAGTTGGGCAGCACCCACATGAACATGCCCGTGAGCACCAGGAACACCCCAATGGAGATATACCCGATGAGCGAGCTGAAGAACAGGTTTATTTCTTTTTTGAATATGGCCAGCATTGGCGGTATTTTGTTGTTTTGTTGCTTGGGCTGTCCCCAAACTGTTTTTTATTTTGTGAGCGACTGGAATATATTCTCCAGGCTTTGGCCTTCGCGCACCATTTCATAGATGGTGTTGTTGTGCGCTACGGCCCATTGGAACACGGTCTCCCTGATGTCTTCAGTGGCTTGGGAGTAGAGGGCCCAGGTCTTTCCTTTTTGCTCCACTTCCTGCACCCCTTTTATTTCTTTCATCTGCGCTGCCGTCACCGGGTTTTTGAATTCCACCCGAAGCAGGTTGCGCCCGCTTACCCGGTGGGTGAGTTCTTCGGTACTGCTGTCGGCCGCTATCTTTCCTTTGTTGATGATGATGACCCTGCTGCACATGGCCTGCACCTCTTGCATGATGTGGGTGGACAGGATCACCGTTTTTTGCTTGCCCACTTCCTTGATGAGGGAGCGTATCTCCACAATCTGGTTTGGGTCCAGCCCGGAAGTCGGCTCGTCCAGGATCAGCACCTCGGGGTTGTGCAGCATGGCTTGGGCCAAACCTACCCGTTGCCGGTACCCTTTGGAGAGCATCCCGATCTTTTTGTGCTTCTCCACACCCAGCCCGGTCATGTCTATCAGCTCGTTCACCCGGTGGGTGACGTTGCCGTCATAGTTGCTGATGCCCGCTATGAAACGCAGGTATTCCTTCACATACATTTCGGTATATAAAGGGTTGTTCTCAGGCAGGTAGCCTATGCGGCGGCGCACCTCAATACTTTCTTCCTCAACATTATATCCTGCCACGAATGCCTTGCCCGAAGTAGGGGCCAGGTAGCAGGTCAGCATTTTCATGGTGGTGGATTTGCCGGCACCGTTTGGCCCCAGAAAACCCACGATCTCCCCGCTCAGTACCTCGAAGGAGATTTCGTCCACGGCGCGCTGCTCGCCGTATATGCGTGTTAGTTGCTCTACTTTTATTGACAAGGTTCTTTCTCTATCTGTCCGCGAATTTAGGTAACGTATGGCTTAGTACATTATTATAGCCCCGACAAATATCGGGGAGTATCGGAAAGAGGGGGCTGAATCGCAGATTTGGCGGATTTTAGGATGGACACTGATTTTGGGTATGGAATGGTATTTTTTGCATGGATAGAATGATAAAAAGTGCGTTATTGAAGTTAGCACTGCGCAAGTTCCCCTCTATCAAGCGAGCCTGTCCCGATTCATCGGGAGGTTAGGGGTGTGTCGATGCTAGCAGGCACAAAGATGCCAGACGGCGTCCCTTGTCTGAATCAGGATGCCAAGGATTTTCGGGATGATCAAGATGAATTCAATACCAAACGTTCGAATATCAAACAACTGATTACCTCAACCCCTACCTATATCGTATTTTCATTAATTTGCATGAGTATAAAGATCCATTATGAAGCAAATCTCGATCACTCTTTTCATTGCCTTGTTTCCCGTGTTGTTGTTTGCTCAGGCCACCAAAGAGATAAAGGACAAAAAGACCTTGGAAGTGTATCATGTATTGAAATCAGACCATAAAACCATGCATGGTAAATATGAACGGTCATGGTATGCCGGAAATATTCGGACGAGAGGATATTATAACAATGGGGTGAAGGACAGTATATGGGAATACTATAGTAGAGAAGGCGAACTGGAACAGAAATATGACTATACCCATCATGTTTTGGTATATGATGATAATAAAAAAGCACCTCTGCCAGGAAATTCAATGATTATAAAAGGAACGGATACCGTATTGGTGAAATTGGATAGGGACCCCATTTTCATTGGCGGCGTTACGCAACTATTTTCCTTGCTTTCTGAAAAAATCAGAATGCCAGGGGAAGCCGTGGATGCTGGTATATCCGGTACGGTATATATTAGTTTTGTTGTGGATTCAAGCGGTAAGGTCACCCATCAAAAAATAAAAAAGGGCATTGGTTATGGTTGTGAAGAAGAAGCCCTTAGGGTGGTAAAGGAATATCTGACCGATTGGATTCCTGCGACCGTTCACGGCACACCGGTGAGCGTGGTTTATACCATGCCCTTAAAGTTTGTGGTACATTGAAAGTAAATAGCATAATTAGCGAACTTTGAACATATTCCAGCAGTGCTCAATGAACCCGTGTTTAAACAAGGTTTTGAGATAGCCCGCTTGGCAAACCTGAAACCCAAAGAAAGAAGACAGTACCACAACAGTGTAAAAACATATCTGGATATGATGAACGTAGTAGAAACCGCCATGAAAGAAGGCTTGGAAAAAGGTTTGGAGAAGGGCCTCGAGAAAGGCATGGAGAAGGGTAAAAGAGAACATACCCTGATGGTTGCCAAGGCCATGGTAGAAGACCACTTTCCTGTAGACCAGATCGTAAAATATAGCGGCCTATCGAAAAAAGAAGTGGAAAAAATGATGGCTGATAAGAAGAAGAAATAGCTATCTTTTTTTGTGAAGCGCTGAATCGGTTTGGCAAACTCTGGCAGAAAACAGGAAAACCGTTGAAAGGCATCATTTGAGCAATGTCCCCACGGATGAATCCGTTGGCTAAAAGGATGCTGAGGACAATACATGGGATATGAAGTTCGTTTGCCAGACCATATTCATACTTTGTATGGCAGTTCCGGCTTATTTCTTTTCTTTTTCCCAAACAGAAGCCGGGTATAGCGTCTTTTTGTTCTTAAGATATTTTTTCAGTTGGGTATGATCCATATCCTGTATTTCCAAGCTTATTTTGTCCCGGATCTCACGCAACAGTTCAATATTGGTCTTCTCTTTTTTAACTGTCTGTTTCATTGCTCTAATATTTCTCTTGGTGTTCTGATTTCCAATATCTTATAGCCCTTTCTATAGTTTATGGAGTTATAGCCTCTTATCCTATTTACGTTTACGATATGCTTAAAGTTCCAGCTTACTAAAATGTCTGCATTGTATAACGTTGCCATTGCAATATGCAGACAATCGGCCCGGCTTGTGCTACCGACTACCTTTTCTGAAATATACAAATCCGCTAGGTTTTCGGTATCGGGGCTTGTATCTATAAACTCTAGTTGATGGGACGGGATATCTAATGCCAATGTTTTTACCGCCAATGGCGCAACACTCAGCTCAATATCTGTAAGCCGAGAATAAAGGATTTTATAACCACCTTTCTTGATACTTTCGAAAAGGATTTTTGTCCAGAATTCAAATTCCACATCAAAATATCCACCGTAAACAGAGGTATCCAAATAGAGACGTTCCATTAGTCAAAGTTATCGAATTTTTGCTATTGACGTTATCTATATTAATCGATCTATAGGATTGGTAAGCTATGGTTGGAACAGAAAAACGATTGATGGAGAAGAGGTCGGAGGCCCACAAGGTTTGGTACTTGTTGAATATTTCCAGTAACAGCAAAATTTTTATATTTGTAATATAGCGAATGTTATTTGGAGAGCGACTTCGATACGACATTTTGATGGTGTGGATTTGCAATAAAGAAGACTATGTTGATAAATCGAACTGTAAATTTGACCTACTATGGGTATGTAATATAACAAAAACATGACAAAAACGATTATCACTGTATTGGTTGTGGGATTTATCTTGGTCATTATGGTGATAGGGCTTACCCCTCGAAAACTTCATTTGATCAGCAATTATACCGTGAGGAAATATAAAGAGGTTGATCGCAGTAACAGGCCTGATCTTCCTGTACTTAGTTTATTCGAAGAAAATTATTTTACACTTAATTTCAAGGACAGAAAAATAGAAGGCAGCTGGGAAACCACGAATTATGGAAAACTAAAGGCTCTTGATTTTGCTTGGGGCAACAATTCCAAATGTCAGGCATTCATTTCAGGCAACGAGGTAGATACCATACGGATTTATGACCCGTCCCCGCTCAAATGCCACGTAATAAAATATCTTGAGTTCACAAAAAACAATGAAAAGTAAATTTGGATTGGCAATCAAGCTAAAAATATTGCTTGTTCTCCCTTACATATTTGAAATTCAGGTTTGTCAGATCTTCGGTATGTGATTTGAATTTTTGATCAAAGCCATTCCAGAGTGTACTGTCTTTATGTATCATGTTATCTACAGTCACTTCTCTCTCGCTGTCGTTTTTTGGTACTATAGACTCTGAAAACGAACCAAGGGATGCCTTAAGCAGGTTTACTGATTCTAATGCCCCAATTGCCTCTAAAGAAACCAGGGTTTCATTGGCAAATTTTCCGTCAAAGCCATAAAAGTACTCATCGAACCCTCCTTCATTTATATCATCCTCAAAAGTCATGTTAAGGTATAGATTCTTTTGTGGAACCGAAAGCCTTTCCATATGATCGCCATAGGCACACAAGTGAGCGATATATTGATCAAGTGCCATCAAACCCATTTCCTCATCATGAGAAGCAAGTAAGGAATCAATGTTCGGTTTTTTATAAATGGTATCATTTGCCCCATGACTTCTGTCGGATAAGCCACTATTTTGACTTTGGTTGTTTCCCGTTTCAGGATAAAACTTGAAAAAGACCGTAGCGATGATTGCAAAAAGAGGAATGATCACAAACAGACTATTTCTCCTCAAATTATTGGGGACGTTTTTGCTGCGTTGAACCACAACTAAATATATGACCATTCCTATAAAAACCACTGATCCGGCTATCAGTCCGGCCCATTTGTTTTCTGATATAAAAACGACCAAAAACGATGCCAAAAAAACCATGCTAGAAAGATAGGTTAGCCCCTTTTTAATAATCCCAGAAGCAACTATGTACTTGATTTCATGGAACTTGCTCAATATCTGTTCCAGTTCTTCTGAGTTTTCAATACCTGCCGGCACTCCGATCATATTTAAAGATTGCGGCCCTAGAATAGTAAAAGTGCCGTTTTTGTTTTTTATAATTTTTTTGATTTCAGATTTAGCAATGGATATGGTTTGCGTGTTCCATTGTTGTCTTGTAATAATTTCTTGATCAATGCTTAGGACATAGCTTTTTAGAGTTTTTTGAAGCTTTTTCAAAGAATAGAAATAAGAAAACACACCCACCCCAATAAAAACCGGGATGTAAAAAAGGAGCATGGTTGTTGAACCAAATGGTTCGTCTTTGAACTTGAACAATTCTAGAACCACTCCCGTTGCTACGCCAATAACTGGGGTAATCAATGAACGGAGAAGTAATTTCTTTTTAAAGCCCAGGATCCCTTCTGGACTAATTTTGAATTGCATAATTGAACTAATCTTTAGCCAAAAGTATAACTAATTATCAGTTGTAGTACGTCTTTGCAAGAAAATTTCCCTTATCCTTATCCTTGGCTTTTATATGCCAAATCTCATTCAACTCGGCATCACTCCCAATTTCTCACATTCAAAATTCAACATTTCATTTGTCCTCCGTAGCCCTTCCATCCCCGCTAATCGGTATCGGGTCGCCCAAAAAATGTGGTGTCGGGTGGGTGATCTTGGCGGCGAACCATGCTTTGGTGCGGGCACCTGATTCGCGGATATTGGAAAAGAGGAGGTTCCATTTGCTGTAGTGGATGCTGTCTGCCGCTATCCCGGAAACTTTTAGTCCGAGGCAATGACCCAGAAATACGGCTCGGTCCAAATGAAACTGTTGGGTGCAGACCACCAGGCTTTCCACCTTGAAAACATCGCGGGCGCGGTACATGCTGGAGTAGGTATCAAACCCGGCATGATCCATGAACACATCCTCGCGGGGGATGCCTGTTTTCAGGATATAGTTGCGGATGGTGTTCACTTCATCATAGCCCTCGTGCCCATGATCGCCGGAAACGAGGATCTTCTTTACTTTCCCTGCCCGGTACAATGCGATGCCCATATTGGCCCGGTCCAAGGTCATGTTGGCCAGGTACCCGTTTTTAAAAACCTTCGCCCCCAATACCAGGGCAGCCTGGCTGTTGGGCACCTCGTCCATGGTTTTGCATATCAATGGCTTGGCAGTATGGATCACTTCATAGTTGCAAAATATGATCAATAGTACCAGCAGCGCAAATGCTGCAAGGGCCCATTTTAGATATTTGATGATCTTTTTTTTCATGTTGTGTTTGCGATGGATTTTATATCTCTTTCATCAAGAGGATATTATTCAATATAAAGAGTATCAATTTCTTCGCTGTACTTTTGTCTTGAAACAAAAGTACCAAAAATTCAAGGCTTTTGAAAAAATTGGCTGGAAATATCTTCCATTACGCTAAACAAAACAAGGCCGGGGAAACTTTCAACATTACACAAAGCGCGGTTCGCGGCTGTGTTTTGTTTTTAACGCTCCATTTCAGTTATTTCCGGACGCCATTTTTTCAAAGGCCGGTCCCTTCTGCATAATATCAACGGTTTGTTGTGTTTTCAATTTAGGGTTTGGGAAGGATCGGGGCGCCAATCTGGTACAGGGTGGCTTTTATATTGCCTGCCAATATGCGGTGGTGCCCATTGTTCCAGATGGCAATTTTTAGGGTGGCTGCCTTTTCGTTCAGTTTGTCGAGGCTTACCCCAAATGGAAGACGCGCCTGCCCGTTTTCTGATATCATCAGTTCTTGGTCGAAACGCCGTGAATGCCAATCCAGTATTTTGCCGGTACTATCGCAAACGGAGATATCCACTTCCCCGCTTTTCCGGCCCTCTATAAAATTCACTTCCGTGAACGACTCTATCCGCAGCCCACTTTTCCCCCGGTATGCCGAAATAGGGAATACCAATGGCATACTGAAACTTCCCGTGTCCAACTTTTGATTATTCAAGGCTATCGTGCTGGTTGTAATTACGTTACGCATCACTGGGTGGTTGTTTCTGAGCAAAACGGTTTTTGTTTCCGGATAGTTACAAATCACCGTCAAGTCACAATCTTTGAGGACGGCCCGCAACGAATCTGGATAGTAATAATAGTCATGGGTGCAGTTGGCCCGGTTGTATTCATCTATGTCCAACCCATCCAAATGATAACGGTATTGATAAAATTTGCTCACAGTATAATAGTACCAAAAGGGCAAGAAGAACGCTTTTTTGCCATGGGCATCTGGTTTTTCTGTTTTTGCCAACCGGTTCAGATCCAGGATCATCTGTTTGTTGTCTGCTTCCCCGTCCCATTGGTGCACATGGGTAAAATTGATGGATCTGCCAAACTGTAAGAGCGAGAAAAGCGCCAACCCCATGAGGATATATTTCCCCCAACGGTACCGCTCAGCGATGGCATTCGCCAAACAGGCAAGCACCACAAGAAAAATAACGAACAAGAACAAAGCGGTACGGTCTATTACATACCTGATCCCAAACAGATAATGCGTGCAAACAATAGCCGCCACCGCCCCAGCTAGCAACAGAGTGGCCAATAAAAGCGTGGAAGCACCTGTCGCCTTATCGTGTTTCTTGGCCAAAGCCCGGGCAGCCAAACCCAGGGCAACCACAAACCCTGCAAAGAATAACCCAAGCACAAGCAAATGTATCGTAGGGCTATCTGCAAAGGGATACACCACATTGTTGGCGATGCTCCCCATGGTATCTGGCAAAAACCCGCGGTCACCCCCAAAAACATACAGGTTTTGGTTTTTGATCCGGAACAATATGCCCAAGGAATACCATAAAATGGAAACGCTTATTAGCAGCACGGGAATCCAGGTAATAACAAGAAGTTTGCGGCGGCTCCTGATATGCATGTAGGCACTGTATAAAAGGAACATACCCAGCAGCGGCGCATATATATTGATAATGGTGAAATTGGCAAGGGTGGCCAGTGCGGCACATACAAATGTGAGGATAACCGGGAATATTTTCATCCCTTGGTTGGCAATATACTCTTTGAAAAAGTACAGGGCACCCAGGGTAAATCCCCAGCTCATCCCATAGCCCCGCGCCACGGAAAAAAAGTCGAGCAGATATGGGTCTAGGTTGATGATGGCAAAGCAACAGATACGCAGCAATGGTTTTTTTATGTCCTTGAGCAGTAACCAGCTGAACAGGAGAAAGACGATATGCCCAATAAGGCTCTGCAACCGCACCGTAAGCTCTGTAATGGGCAGCCACGACAAAAAGAACCGCATGGCCATCGAGTTGAGGATATGGTTGTTCACCTCTAGGTTTACGTCTTGTATGATGTTGCGGTAGCTGTCCATGGCATAATACAAAAAAGAAGAGCCCTCATCAAAGGTGAAGGAAATGGCATAGGCACGGTACGCTGTGTATGCCAGCAACAACCCGGCAATGCCTAGGAACGCTATATTTTGTGGTTTGATCCTCAACGGTTTGGTTTTGTGTGGGTTGCGCTATCGGTAATCTGGTGGGTATAATCCCGGAGATCGGCATTGGAGGGGACGAGCAAGGTCTGCAGTCCCGCTTTTTTCCCGGCCAGCTCGTCGCGTTCGTTGTCACCGATAAACCATGAAGCTGCTGCATCCACCTCAAAGCGGGCAATGGCTTTTTCCAACAGTTCGCTGTCTGGCTTCCGGCAAATACAGGCACTCTGCTGGGGATGGTGGGGGCAATAATAGAATTCGGCGATCTTTATTCCCTGCTCGGCAAAGAAGGTTTTGAGCTGAATATGGATTTCCCGCACCCGGGCATGGGTGTACAGCCCTTTGCCGATGCCGCCCTGGTTGGTGATGACCATAAACACAAAACCATGCGCCTTTAGCTCCTGCAATGCTTCCACTACACCATCAACAATCTCTATATCAGAACCTTTGTAGTTATAGTCCCCCCGTTCTTTGATGAGGATACCGTCGCGGTCGAGAAAAACAGCTTTGATCATATGGAGGCAATAAGGTGTATAAAGAGGCGTTATCGGTATTAAGTCCAAAACTATTTATAATTTCGTACAAAATATCCCGCTTTGCCAGATAAGCTCGTAATTATCCCCACATACAACGAAAGGGAAAACATAGAAAAGATCATCCGCGCGGTGATGGGCCTTCCATTGCCCTTCAACCTGCTGGTGATAGACGATGGCTCACCAGATGGTACGGCCCAAATAGTGAAAAGCCTACAGGCAAGCGATTTTGGCGATCGGTTGTTCATTGAAGAGCGATCAGGCAAACTGGGCTTGGGAACGGCATACATCAAAGGCTTCGAGTGGGCACTGGCCCGCAACTACGAGTATATATTTGAAATGGATGCCGATTTTTCACACAACCCTGCCGATCTGGTACGGCTGTACGAAGCTTGCGAACAAGGGGCAGACGTGGCCATTGGGTCGCGTTACGTGAAAGGGGTGAACGTGGTGAACTGGCCGATGGGCCGGGTGATCATGTCCTTTTATGCCTCAAAATATGTACAGACCATTACGGGGATGCACATCAAGGATACCACGGCGGGGTTCATCTGCTACACACGCAAGGTATTGCAGGCCATAGATTTCGAGAAGATAAAGTTCAAGGGTTATGCCTTCCAGATAGAAATGAAATTCACCGCATGGAAGCACGGATTCAAAATAGTGGAAGTGCCCATCATTTTCACCGACCGCTCTGAAGGCCAAAGCAAAATGAACAGTGGCATCTTCAAGGAAGCCGTGATCGGGGTGATCCAGATAAAACTGAAAAGCCTGTTTACCAAGTACAAAAAAGCCGCCTGATTTCTTTGTTACCAAGCAGACCTGCCATGAGCCTCAGTTCCATGATTTCTGATATAGCCCTACCCAAGCCGCCCGATATCCAAAACATCCCGGCGGTGAACCATTTTGAGAAATATGCCCGCCATGCGGAAGACCTGGCCCTTGAGTATGGCCCCAAGGTTTTGTTTGGGTTCATCGTGCTGGTACTGGGCTGGTGGGTGATACGCATCATTGTCCGCGGCCTGAACCGGTTGATGGTTTCGCGGGACATAGACCCTACGTTGCGGCCCTTCCTCAAAAGCATGATTTCCATATCGCTCAAGATATTGCTTCTATTGAGCGTCGCCAGCCAGATCGGGATACAGACCACCTCGTTCATGGCGGCCTTGGGTGCAGCGGGTCTTGCCATTGGTTTGGCCTTGCAGGGCAGCCTGGCCAATTTTGCCGGGGGCATCCTTATCCTGGCTTTCAAGCCGTTTAAGGTCGGGGATTTTATCGGCACTCAAAAATACGAGGGCACGGTGAGCGAAATACAGATACTGTACACGGTGCTCAATACCACCGACAACAAAAAAGTGGTGATCCCCAATGGGTTGCTATCCAACAACGAGGTAGTGAATTTCAGTGCGAACGACAACCGCCGGATAGACATAAAAATAAGCGTGGGCTATAGCAGCGACCTCCTGAAGACCAAGGAAATCATCGAAAAAACGGTGGATGCCAACGAGCTGGTGCTGAAAGACCCGGCACCGATCATCGGGGTGGGGGAGCTCACCGATAATGCCATCCTGTTCAACATCTGGATATGGGTGAAACGGGAAAATTACACCAAAGTGAAGCATGATATCCAGCAAATGATCAAGATAGGTTTTGATGCCGGGGGCATCAAGCTGCCTTGGAGCGAACTGGAGCCGATAATGGGTAAAAAGCAGCTTTGATAAAATGTTTGCCCAATCTTTTCCGGGTTGGCTATATTATTCCGATTTTTGCACTAAGTAGCATCCGATAATTTTATACCCCCGCCTTCGCCAAGGCTTCTGCGGGCCAAGCAACAACATAATAACCCAATCCCCGCGCGACGCACATGCCCGATATCACCTCCGAAACCTATAGCGTTGACCAACTTGAGGACATGAGCGAATTGCTCAGGGCAGTGGCGCATCCCCTCCGCATCCTTATCATACACCTGTTGCAGGACGGCAAACAGCTTACCGTGAGCCAGATACAAAAGGAATTGCACATAGAGCAAGCCGTGGCCTCGCACCATCTCATCATCCTGAAAAACAAGGACGTACTGGATGCGCACCGCAGCGGCAAGACCATATTATATTACCTGAGGAACGAATATATCAGCCAATTGGTGCAGGCAGCGCGGTTGGCGGTATAGGCAGGTACTCATTATCAACAAACAGTTTGCCTTAAACACAAATACAATGACAGATCTGACACCCAACGAATTTGCGGCCAGCATGCGGGCACACCCCAAAGCCGTGTTGCTTGATGTACGCAGCCCCGAAGAATTTGAATCGGGCCATTTGCCTGGCGCGCTGAACATAGACATCAGGGGATATGATTTCCACGAGCAGATCGAGGGCTTGGAACATGAGACCGCCTACTATGTGTACTGCCATGCCGGGAGCCGCAGTGCCGCTGCATGTCGGTTTATGGAAACCAAAGGATTCGGCGAAGTATATAACCTCCGGGGTGGCATCGCTGCCTGGGAAGGGGATGTGGAGTAGGGCTTCCCTTCGACAAGCTCAGGGACCAGCTTCGGCAAGCTCAACCACCGAAACCAAGGTACTCAAGCAAGCAAATTTCCGAGATTGGGCAGGTCCCTGAGCTTGTCGAAGGGCATGTGGAAATTGCGATGCCACGGAGAATTGAGCATCCTTCTTGCTTTCGATGGTGGTTTCTCTGGTTTCGACAAGCAGGTTTCGACAAGCAGGTTTCGACAAGCTCAACCACCGAAACCACCATCGAAAAGGCCCATTTCTGCTTATTCAGTAGGAAGGGACAATCTCCAAAAAGGAGATGTTCCGCTTTTTAGAAAAGTGGAACATCTGAACGGAACTGTACTTGAACCGCCGCTATCGTTCTCCTGCATATCCCTTGAGCTGGGCATGAAGCCCCGAAGTTTCGGGGTGCTCATTCGATGAGGGGAGATTGTAGCTGTCTCTGACCGCAGGATAGCCGATTTGACAAAACTCCCGTCCCGACTACATTCGATATCTCTCTTTATGGTTTTGACAAAAACATGAGTAACTTGTACTATGAAAAATGAGGAGGGAATATGCAAATGCGGAATGCTTGTTGGTGAAAACACCAACAAGGGCATCTGTATCTGTTACTCATGTAAAAAAGAGGTAAGGGAACACAAACAGCGACCAAATGGCCACACGATTGAAAGGTTGTCAAACGTAACAGGAGAAGACAAACAGCCAACAATATATGGTGATAACGGTCGTGCAGTTATTATATATGGAGTCGACCAAACAAATCCTAATAATTTTAAAGACGGAACTTCGCTGAAAAAACCCGACAACTAAAATTAGCAATAATGACTTCACTAAAAATTATCATATTATTAATTTGCGCCCAATTTTGGTTGCAAAGCGAACGGAATGAATGTTTAAGTCTTGTAAAAACAAATAGTAAACTGAATCGAGACACTTTAATAATAACCTGTTTTGATACTCAAATTTTAATCAAAAAGAAAGACTTCAAAATTGAAATAGATTCGAGCACTTCAAAATTGCTAAATCTATGGAGCATATGTGCCAATAGAAAATGTATTGCGCAGCAACTCGAAAAGCAAAGCTCTTTTTTATGGGGAATTGAAGTCTCTGAGCTATCTAAAATTCTAGGCAAACCTGATTATATTAGAGCAACTGATTCTTATTATTATTTTTTAGAGCATTGTAATCGTCCAATTGGAGAGGCATTAAAGTTTAGGGTTGTGCTTATGATAAATGATCCAAACATAGTATTTAGTGCATTGATAAATTCTGATTGATTATGGCCTTCTTCAGTATTTTGATGTCCCTGAAATAAAATATCTAAACCCTGTATTGCGTCCATGTTTGTGTTCCCACGCATTTCAGACACATGACAAACCACAAAAGCTGCCGTTGTTGGTCTTGTGACCAACGACCTGATGGACATTGGCATACGCTCGAAACAGTACTTGAACCGCCGCTATCGTTCTCCTGCATATCCCTCGAGCCAGATATGAAGCCCGGAAGTTGGGGGTCATTTGATGCGGGCAGAATGTAGCGGTCTCTGACCGCAGGATAGCCGATTTGTCAAAAACTCCCGCTCCGACTACATTCGATATCGCTCTTTATGGTTTTGACAAAAACATGAGTAACTTGTACTATGAAAAATGAGGAGGGAATGTGCAAATGCGGAATGCTTGTTGGTGAAAACACCAACAAGGGCATCTGTATCCGTAATTCATGTGTAAAAGATGTAAGGGAACACAAACAGCGACCAAATGCATGATATTATGATAAATATAAAAAGGAAAGGGCGAATTAAGCTGAAAGTTACGTGCTATGCATCTTGCATACTATTAGAATTATTAACAAGCTGCATTGATACACGAGATGCCATTTATAGAGATGCGTATTTCGATCCATCTAAATGCATAGTTCACCTTGATACAAATTCTTATTTTCATGACATTTCTGTACAATATAAGGATGAATTATTGTTCATAGCCAAACCCAAAAATAGATCTACAAGAGAATTTTGTCCATGTTCCCCAGATACTTCTACGTTTATTATTGAGAAATCATATTCAAGAAAATATTTAGACATATTGAAATTTTCAATGGGGCCTGATTATTCTTTTGATGTTGATGCGATTAAAAATGATGATCCACAAAAAATAAGTATAATTTATTTTTTTGATATGGTGAAAATCAAGAGCAAAACACAATTATATTACGCGGATGGAAAGTGGATGTTATGATATGTAAGTATCCCCAAAAACCGGACTGGGTATAATCAGGCAAAAGCTTAATTTTACCCGTATGAAAACGTCAAAATTCACCGAAACACAGAATGGCAGGCCGGTCTCAGATGTAGGCCCTAAACAAACCGTTGTGAAAACAGAATTTTATAAAGCCATAAAGTCAATGGACAAGGAAGCATTGTCAGAAGATGACAAAAGCGAACTGTTGAAGTTGTTCATGGTCACTGGCAACCCGCTCATCAGGGACCATATAGCGATGGTCTTTGCCGATATCCGCTATGATAAGGCTGTGCGTTATATACTTAGAAAAATAAACGACAAAAAGCTATATGGCAATAACGGCACTTTGGTAGCTGCCTTGGGCGACCTAAATGCAAGCAGGTATTATAATGAATTCGCAAAGATCATCTGCACCCAGGATTACGAAGCACGGTTATGGGCCTTGGGCCTTATAGAGGATTTCGGCCGCGTAGCTTCTAAGAACTTAAAACAGAAAGCGCTAAAAACATTGACCTCATGTAAATCATCCCTGGGTACGGCCCTGGAAGGAGCGTACAAGAACAGCAGATTGCATTTTATTGATGAAGCTATTGCTTTGATTGACAAGTTTTTAAGATGAGCCGCCAAAACATGCGCCTTATTGCCACACTTCAAAATATTCGCGGAACAACTTGACGGACTTCAACATACGCTCGGAGCTGTATTTATCCATTCCCATAAGAAGGTGGGTGGCGGGTGCTTGTTCTATAAACGTGTGACCGCTTTGGCGGTCAGGAGGAGTGATTTTTGCCGCGCATTGCAAAAGAGCAACCAGGACAAATTAAGGCACAATACCTATGTAGGGGCGGCCTGTCTGCTCGACAGACAGGGCCTTGCGTCCGCCCAATATGCGTCAGCCATTTCCGACGCGTCGCCAAATATCATTGAAGAATTGGGTGATGGCCAAGAAAGCTTGCATATTGAAAAGGCATTCGCATAATGATTGCTGTCGCATGATGGGCGGACGCAAGGCCCTCCCCTACGAGCCCATCGCAATACGCTATTCTCAATACGCAACACAAAAAACACGCCAAAATATTTGGATATGTGACAAATTATACGTATATTGCGCTGTTGATTCCAAATCATGCCTTGGCATCGGCTGGGCAAGCGTTCTTTATGGTATTGTGTTGAGTTTTGGTGCCTCGCCAATTTTGTATTTCTTTGCGCCTTACCGCCTTTGCGTGAGATAAATAGCACGCAAAGTCGCAGAGGCGCAAAGGGGGGAATAAGTTATGGCTGAAAGGGTTAAATATAGCCTATAAGAATTTTGTATTTCTTTGCTTACTGATTTCGCGTGAGATAAAATGGCACGCAAAGTCGCAGAGGCGCAAAGGGGGGAATAAGAAGATCAGGTAATTAATCAGAAACAAGACGGCTCCTTTTGTATTTCTTCGTGCCTTTAGTGCCTTTGTGGCAAAATATTGTGAAAATGACCTTAAGCGCGTCAGGTTTTTTGTGGCACGGCCGTAAAAAGGCGATGTAAAAAACGGCATTTGGAGCAAACTGAATGGTTATTTCATGGTTTTCTATGGATACCCATCAATAAGTTAGCACCGAAATCGTTGTAAATAAAATAGTTGCCATTTGAGCGTCTCAAAATATGGTTAAAAACCATAGAATCATCCCAAATGCTGGAAATGCGGTTTTTGAAGTGGGGAGATTGAAGGGCGCATGAGGATTATTTTATTAATACTTTGATTGTCTGGCGTTTGAAATAATGAACACCATCATTGTTAATGTGAAAGGGAAAATGTGCTTAAGCGTGTAAGATTTTTGGGAGGCAGAGAGGTCTTCGCATGTAGGGGTTCAAAATTTTGAACCCCTACACGAAAAGCTTCCCGCCTACTTGGTTGAATTTGCGATCTCTGCGCTTTGTCTCTGCATCTCTGCGGTTTTTTTTACCGCAAAGGCTCAGAGTGAAACCGCAGAGATCGCAAATGGGATCGGTAGCCTGGAGCCATTAAAACTGCCTTTACACTTTTTGGAGATTTTTATAAAGTGTAAAGACTTATGGGATTGATTATAAATATGTTGACGTGAATTGTTTCAAAAAAAGTGTAAAGGCATGTAAAGGCAGTTTCGGGCTACGACAAGCCCTTCGACAAGCTCAGGGACCTGCTCATCCATCATAATCTATTCCCCCACTTCAAAATACTCCCGGAACAGTCGTTTTGACAGGTCTTCTTCCATGGAGATATGGGCTGAGAGTGCTCCCTTGGAGGCGATGGTGATCTTGCCTGATTCTTCGCTCACTACGATGGCCATGGCATCGGTCTGCTCGGCAATGCCCAGGGCAGAGCGGTGGCGCAAACCGTATTCCAAAGGCAGGTCGCTCATTTCTGAGACGGGCAGGATGCATGCCGCGGCCTTGATCCTGTTTTTCACCATGATCACCGCCCCATCGTGCAGAGGACTTTTCTTGTTGAAAATGGATTCGAGCAGTTTGCCGCTCATTTCCCCGTCTATGGCTATGCCGGTGGTGCTGAAGAATTTGAGCTCCGATGATCGGGCGAGGACAATAAGGGCGCCTGTGAGTGATTCTGACAAAAAGATGCAGGCCTGCGCCAGTTCGTCAAAGTTGATTTCTTGGGAATAAGCGTTTTTCCAGTTCCAGGGCAACAATGCGGTATAGGCATTCCTTTGGCCATACACCACCCTGTTTCTCCCGATAAGCATGAGGAAACGCCTGATTTCCTGCTGAAACACGATGAGCATGGCCACGGCCCCCACCCCAATGAACTGATACAGGATGGTGGAAAGCAGCTTCATGTTCAGGGCACGGACGATGAACCAGATGATATATATGGCCAGGAACCCGACAAAAATATTGAAGCCAATGCTGCCGCGCACGATCCGGAACAGGCCGTATATAAGGCTGGCCACCAGGATGATATCAATCAAATCCAGCAGCCGGAGTGTTAAAAACCCTATTTCAAACAGTTTCACGGTAGAAATTTATGACTTTTAAAGTTTCCGCGGCTTCTTTCACGTCATGTACCCTGATAATATTGGCCCCGCCCGCAAGTGCCAGGGCATTGGCTACAATCGTCCCGGTGAGGGCGTGTTCTGGTTTGGTTTTCAATAGTTTGTTGATCATTGATTTTCGGGATACCCCCGCCATTACCGGCCGGCCCAGCATCCGTAGCAGGTCCAGGTGTTTTAACAACTGAAAATTATGCTCCAATGTTTTGCCAAACCCAAATCCCGGATCCACAATGATATCAGCTACGCCCAGCTTGCTAAGTTCTTCTATCTTAAAGCTCAGGTATTGAATGACTTCCTTCACCACATCTTCATAGTGCGGTGCCACCTGCATCTCTTTGAAACTGCCTTGCTTGTGCATGAGGATATAGGGCACTTGCAGCTTGGCCGCGGTAGCAAACATGTCAGGGTCGCCATCCCCGCCGCTCACGTCATTGATAATGCTGGCCCCGGCACCCACGGCAGCTTCGGCCACCTTGGCACGGAAGGTGTCTATGGAAATGAGGGTTTTGGGAAGTTGTTTGATGATGGCTTCAATGATCGGGACCACCCTGTCCAGCTCGTCCTGTTCGCTGATATCCTCTGCGCCGGGCCTTGTGGAGTACCCGCCCACATCAATGAAATGGGCCCCTTCGTTCAGCATTTTTTCGGTCTGGGCCAATGCCGATTCCACCCCATCATATTTCCCCCCGTCAAAAAAGGAATCGGGCGTGGTGTTCAATATGCCCATTATCTTGGTTTCAGACAGGTCAATGAGCCTCCCTTTGCAACGGATGGTATTTTTAACGGGAAGAAAGTTGAAATCAATCATGCGATGCCCTAACTTAGCGGCCGTAAAATTAATTAAATAAACGCCAGTTTGGGCCAAGAAGATACCGTTTCCCAATACCAGACGCAGGTAGAACGCTGCCGGGAGCTCTTTGTTAAAAAGAACAAAGACTATGGCCCGTCATGGCGTATCCTGCGCATCAGTTCCCTGGTTGATCAGATTTTCATCAAGGCGCAGCGTATCCGCAGCATCGAGGAAAAGCAGGTGCAGAAAGTGGACGACCCTATTGATTCTGAATTCATCGGCATTGTCAATTATTGTTTTATTGCCCTCATACAGTTGGATTTGGGCGATACCTTAATAGTGGACGGAAACGAAACGGAACTGTTGAAACTATACGATGCGAAAGCTGCCAATGCCATGGCACTGATGCTGGACAAGAACCATGACTATGGTGAGGCTTGGCGGCAGATGTACATCAGTTCTTTCACGGATATGATCTTGTCCAAGCTGTTGCGCCTGAAACAGATCATAGAGAACAAAGGGAAGACCGAAGTATCAGAGGGCATGGATGCCAATTTTTACGATATGGTGAACTACGCGGTTTTTGCGCTGATAAGGTTGCGCCCCTGATATTCAGGCCTGATTTTTGATGGGGAACCGTATTTTGTAACGGAATGGTATATTTGACCTTAATTTCATAACGAGAAGAAGATGAGCATAAAAAAAGCGATACTGAATATTTGCCGCATCCTGGTGGGCCTGTTGTTCATATTTTCAGGGTTTATCAAGGCGAATGACCCGTTGGGATTTTCTTACAAGCTCGACGAATATTTTTCGGTGTTCCATACGGCCTGGCATGGTTTCCCGGCGGCTATGCTTACCCCGATTTCGGCTTATATTTCCATGATCATCTGCGTGTTTGAAATGTTTGTGGGCATTTGTCTGCTCCTTGGGGTGTTCAAGCAATTCACGGCCTGGATGCTGCTGATCATGATCGTTTTCTTCAGTTTCCTCACGTTCTATTCTGCCTACTTCAATAAAGTCACCGATTGTGGTTGCTTTGGCGATGCCATCCACCTCACCCCATGGCAAAGTTTCAGCAAGGACATGATCCTGTTGGTGTTGATCATCCCCATCTTTGCTTGGCGGCGGTTTTTGGAACCCATTTTCGGGGATAGGGGATCGCGGTCGGTCGCCTTTGTCGCACTTTTGGTTTCTTTGTTGTTCACCATGTTTGCTTTCTATTACCTGCCCCCAATTGATTTCAGGCCTTATGCCGTCGGGAACGATATTGTACAACAAATGCAAAAGCCAGCCGGTCCGCCTGATAGTGTGATTATGACTTTTGTGTACATGGACAAGAAATCCGGCAAAAAATTTGAGCTTAGCACTGACCAAATCAGTCATATGGATTCTGTAAAGTCGGCTGAACTTGCCAAGAATGACTCTTTCATTACCAGGAATGACAATGTGATTCGTAAGGCCAAACAAGCCCCTATACACGACTTTTCTATATCCTTTCATGATAGTGATGTCACAAAAGGGTTTCTCTCAGAAAATGGCTATCGCCTCATGATTGTGCAATATGATATTGAAAAATCGACCGTCAGGTTTCAACCTGAACTCAACAAAGTGGCTAAGCAACTGATAAAGGATGGCAAAGTGAAAATATGGGCATTGTCAGGCTCGTCAGCAGCCCTCAACGATGCGTACCGAAAAAACAACCTGGTCCCTTATCCTTTCTATTCGGCTGATGTAACGATGTTGAAAACCATCATCCGTTCCAATCCTGGCCTGGTCTTGTTCTATAACAATGTAGTGTTGCAACAATGGCCTGCCACTGCGTTGCCAAGTGCTGAAAAGATTTATTCCTACATGAAATGACACGCTTTGTTGTCAGGAGGTTGGTATCCGGTTTTCTGGTGATCCTTGGTATTGTGTTGGTTGTGTTTTTATTGTTCATGGTTTTGCCTGGCGACCCTGCCCGGCTCACCCTCGGCCAACGGTCTGATGTAGCCACCTTGCAGGCCATCCACAAAGAACTGGGCCTGGACAAACCCAAGGGGATACAACTATTGGATTACCTGAACGATCTTTCGCCATTATCCTGGAACGGGCTGCAACCCGATCAGCAAGCCAAATACCATTATGTCAAGTTTTCAGGTAGTACACAAGGTTCTGGCTTGGTATTGAAATGGCCCTATCTCCGCCGTTCCTACCAAAACCAACAAAAGGTATCGGATATCCTATTGAATGCCTTGCCCAATACCATTGTCTTGGCATTCACGGCATTTATCATCGCATCGGTTTTGGGGGTGTTGTTTGGGCTGTTGGCTGCCATATACCGGGGCACTTGGTTCGAGAACGTCATTATGGTGGTAGCAAATTTGGGCATTTCGGTGCCTTCCTTTTTTGCGGCGATCATCATTGCCTGGGTTTTTGGGTTTGTGTTGAGCAAATATACCGGCCTTAACATGTTCGGGTCATTGTATGAAGTGGATCCTTTTCGGGGCAAATACCTCAACCTAAGCAATGTCATCCTGCCTGCCATTGCGTTGGGCATAAGACCCTTGGCCATCATCGCGCAACTTACCCGGTCTTCTATGCTGGATGTGCTGAATTTTGATTTTATGCGCACGGCCAAAGCCAAGGGACTGAAAAAGAGCACCATCATTGTCCGGCACGGTTTACGGAATGCGCTGAACCCGGTACTTACCGCCGTTTCTGGCTGGCTTGCATCGCTTCTGGCTGGTGCATTCTTCATTGAATACATCTTTGGCTGGCGGGGCATCGGAAAAATAACCGTGGATGCATTGCTCAGTTCCGATCTACCCGTGGTAATGGGGTCGGTTTTGTTTATTGGCGTTATCTTTGTGGCCATGAACATCCTGGTTGACGTGCTATATGGTGTGTTGGATCCGAGGGTAAGGGTGTCTTGAGGCAAGATGAAAATATACATTACAGGATTTATGGGCAGCGGCAAGAGCACTTTTGGGAAGGCCTTGGCGGAAGAAATGGGATATGGGTTTATGGACCTTGATCTTGAAACAGAAAAGCTCGGGAAAGCAACCATCAGCCAGATATTCAATGAAAAAGGAGAAGATGCCTTTCGGGTGTTGGAACAACAGGCCTTGAAAGCAACCGAATCTCTCGAAAATACCGTGATTGCTACAGGAGGAGGTACGCCTTGTTTTTTTGACAACATGGAATGGATGAACGCACAAGGCCTCACCGTGTACCTCAAGCTTTTTGAAGGCGAGCTCAAAAACAGGATCATCAGGGATATGGACAACCGGCCTTTGCTACAAAACGTGGATATCGTGAACCTTGATGATTTTATCTATACCAAGCTACGGGAGCGGGCCTATTATTATCACCTCGCCAAAATAGTGATTGACCCGTTGGTTTTAGAGGCTAAGGATCTTGCCGGACTGTTGAAAAAGAACTACTTGTAGTAGTGCAGCTCAATAGTTTTTGGGCTGCATTTTAATGTGGCGAAACCTAACAATTTTTATGGTTTCTTCGTCAACACAATAAGATATTCTGAAATTGTGAATTTCGAAAGCCCGATAACGTCCGTCATTGTTGTTTCGAAATTTGTCGAGAGGATGTTTTTGCGGATTTTGTAGTAGGCTTCTTATTGCTGAAGCGACCTCGTGTTTTACTTTTTCGGCATTTTGTGGAGAATCTTTCTTTATGTAACCAATTGCATTTCTAAAATTTGCCTTGGCCTCATCGTCATATACTATAACTACCATGATTCCATTTCCTTCTCAACATCCTGAAGTGAGGTAAAATGCCCGGCTTCTATGCGTTTCATCGCATCATCAATTTCTTTGTTATAAATTTTCAAATCGATTTTTTGCTCGCTTTCATTGGATCGAAAAAGTGATCTCATGATGCCTAAAAGTATTTTCTTTTGATTCCTATTGAGGCTTCCGATATAATTGGCCAATTCATCATCCAAGGCCATATTGCTGCTTCTCATGTCAAATATTGTTTTATTCTACAACTAAGTTAACACGATTCAATAATCAAAGGCTCCAAAATCAAGAAAACTTTATCTTCTTCAATGCAGCCCAGCACATTTTCAGCATGATACGCCCGTTTTTGATCCGGTTGGTCATCTTGGTTTCTCCATAGGTACGCTCCATGTAATGTACGGGTAAGTCCACGATTTTCAGGTGGCGTTTGGCCGCACCGAAGATCAGTTCATAATCGCACCAACGGTCGTTGATACCCCAGGAACCACGAAGCTTTTTGATTTCTTCATAATCCTTTCTCCACAATACCTTGGTACCGCATAAGGTATCTTTTATCTTGGTTTCAAGGATATAAGTAAATGCTATGCTAAAAAACTTGTTGCCTACCACGTTGAACAAGCGCATGGCATCTTTGTGCATGGGATATACCAGTCGCGAGCCATTGATGAATTCTCCTTTTCGGGTGGCGATGGCTTCGTAAAAATAGGGCAGTTCTTCAGGGATTACGGTCAGGTCGGCATCCAATATCATGAGGATATCGCAGGAAGCATGGTCAAAACAGGTCCACACATTGGCTGCTTTGCTGATGCCTGGAGAGTCCACGAGCTTGATGTCTTTTTCAGGGTATTTCTTCATCATTTCCCGCACAATATCTGGTGTGCCATCGGTAGATTTGTCGTCCCCAAATATGATTTCGGTATGACTGCCCAATTGTGGGATACGCTTCACGGCATCCTCTATATTGCCTGCCTCGTTTTTGCACGGTATCACAACAGACACGGTATAATCAGAATGGCTTTCGAACAAAGGACGTGCAATGTTCAGCCGGTTCATGGTAAAGAAACGCGTGATGGGCAGCTTGGCAAAGAAACGGTTCAATACATAGCTGATCCCAGGGATATTGTAAGGAAACAAGATAATCGTCCGGTTCTGCAAAGGTTCAAAACCGCTGAGGTGCAATAGGTTGTTGATATCATACGAACTGATCCAGTTGTGCATGCTCTGGGGTGACTTGAGCCTCAGTTTTTCCGCCAACCGCACCAACGGGTGCCATAAGTAATGATAGTTGACAATGATGATCCGCGTACCTGGATGGCAGCATTTGTACACTCCGTCCAGTACCGCTTTCACGTCAACAATATCCTCAACGGCATTGATGAGGATATAGTCGAAGGTCTCTCCAAGTTGGATGTCTTCGGGGTTTTGGTTCACAAAATGAAGGTTGGGATACCGTTTTTTGCTTTCTTCGATCTGTAGGCGGCTGTCTTCAATGCCCACCCCATATCCGGGCTGCAACTCATTGAGGATAAAACCGATGCCCGAGCGGATATGGAGTACCCGTGAGCCTTTTTCGATGACGAAGCGCAACTGCCTGATCAATTGTCTATAATAGTAGGCATTTTCCTTCAACCGCTTCATACGCTCTTGCGTGGCGGCATCGTTCTCCGAAGCGATTTTGTCCCGCATTTCCTGCAGGTATGGATAATTGATCATCAATACTGGCGTTTATTAACCCGAAACGCGCAAAGTTAGTGATTTTAAGTTTTGGTGGTGAGCCCCTTAGCGGAAACTAATGTTTGGGAGCGGTTCAGGATCCTTATAGTTGAACCAATTACTTCTCCCCGTACACAATATGCGAACCGGTGGTTGCTAAAAACTAAGGTATAGGACTCTTGGATTTAAATTGTATAACAAGCTAACAAGTCAAAGCCTTGTGATATGAATTGTAACTGTAGTCCTGTTCTCGTCCTAAAAACTGTTCCAAATGGAATACTTCGTCGCAGGTATCCCAAATGATTACTTGATCGGCAGTAATGTGATACTTTTTTCGTTCAGCATCATTCATTTCCGAAATGGAAGGGTAGTTTGCCAACGGTGCATAAATAATCCGGCCATCCTCCAGAAAAACCGAGATGAATCCTCGTTTATTGAAACCCACCTTCAAAATTATTGGATGGATGCCAACAAAGCCTTCGATGTTCTTTATTGCCTTCATAATTACTTTAACTTCAAATCGATGGATTTAGTTTTCTTTCCTTCTTGAAAGTCCGAGATTATTTTTAATACCTCATCTTTGTTTTTGTCAATGAGCCTCTGGGCAAGGATTAATTCTTGTGGGCTAAGACCACCGGGATCAAATATAGAACAATCATCAATCCAGATTTTTGCAGGCCAAATATAGTTACGGCCATTGGAAATATGCAAATGCCATCGTTCCGAAAGATCTTGCGATACAATATAAAAGACAAGATTCTTATAAAACGCAATTTTCGGCATACGGCAACCTCACTTCTCCCCATAAACAATATGCGAACCGGCAATCTCTTTCAGCAACGGTATCTTTTCTACCACCCTGCCTATGAAATTCACCAGTGGGATCATGAAAACAGGCGTATAGGGGTGCAGGAAATCGTATGGGAATACCTTCACGTTTTTGAAACCTATGTTTTCCATCATCTTTTTCATTTTCCAGCGCACTATAGCCGTTTCGTCTGGACTGTCGCCCAAGGCTTTTTTGATGAAGGGGATATTCTTTTGGATCAGGATCTGCGGGTTCATCATGTTGGGTTCGGCAAATACGGTACTGCCCCCCGGTTTCAATACCCTGTATATTTCGCGCATGGCCTTGTCCATATCCAAATGGTGCAGTATGGAACTGCCATATACCCCGTCAAAACTATTGTCTATAAAGCTCAGGTTCATGGCATCGTCCACCTTGTATTCGGCAATGGGGTGTGTTTCCCGGGCCACAATTATCAGGTCTTCAGATATATCTGTAGCAATGATATGTGCATGGGTTGCATCGTACACTTTTTCGGTAAAAAGACCTGTACCGCACCCGATTTCCAGGAGTTTGTCGCTCTTTTTGTATTTGCCCATACCATACAGGTAGCCCGCCCGTCGGTCAGCCCTCAGTTTCCCGGCAGGTGAAGCCCAGCCCCAAACTTCTTCTGCATGACCGCTTATTTTTTTGCCATGCTCGCGCTCGTTGTCTAATCTGTCCATGTTTAATATTTTATCTCTATCAAATAGAGAGCGTGCTCGGCATCGGGTCCCGCTTGCATTACAATTCCGAGTTTTTGTGGGTACTGCTTTTCAATGATTTGCACGGTTTTCCCGATCGAAGATCCGTCCATGAATATATGGGTGATGCCTTGTTTTTTCAAGTGTGCCAATACCGTATCGGCTGGTTCATCTTTGCCAGGCTGCGGGATGCGTTCAAAATTCGGGAACTTGGAATATACAAATGCTTCCCCTGGTTTGCCAGTGGCTATATGTGCCGTAGGGGGCACTTTTTGGGTGACGGAATCACATATCTCCACAAAGGGGAGCCATTGTTCGTCAATATTGTTTTTCTCGTCCGGTATGCCGTATGTCATTTCCCCTTTCACAAAGTGTTTCAGTTTCATGCTGTTGGCTGATACTCTTTCTGAAGTGCGCGGAAACTGAACCAAGATAAAAAGAGTCATGGCCCCGATGAACAACGGCTTGAGCACGGGTTGCTTCGCTTCTTTGACACGGTACCAGAGCGCCCCAAAAAAGGCTATGAGAAAGTACGGCACATATGGGACGATAAGCCTCCACTGTTCGCTCCATACCGTTTGGATGCTGGCAAAAGTAATGAACCAAAGGCCTACGGCAAACAAAAGCGAGAACATGAGGTAGCGGTTCCTCTTGTACAATATAATGAATGCCAAGACAATGGCTGCAGCAAATATCAGGGAAATGATGGCTGAGGCATCGTCTTCTGCTTTTACGTTCAGGTGGTTATCCCTCAAACCCAGGACCTTGAAGACCTGTACAGAGATAAAATTATTGAAATTGGTAAAAAACCGATCAATATAGCCCCCTGGGAATTCCTCGTATCCTTCAGCGGGGTTGTAGAAATTTTTAAGCATGATCTGGTCAAGCTGTCCTGTTGTTTGCGAGTGGAATACCGAACGAACGAACAACTCATAAGGCAATTTGAAAACCGCAAAACTCAATACTGACAATACTGCATTCATCCATTCTTTGTAGATCAGGAAATACAGCGCTACCCCACCCACGGCCACAATGAGGATGTTTTTGGTGATGGTGAGGATGAGCATCATGAACCCGAACATCAACCATGATTTCCAGCTTTGTTTCAGGGAAGGGTTTGTGGCAAGCAATCGGATATGCCCCATGAAAAATACAAAAGCCAATGCTTGTAGAAACAGGGTAAAAGCCTCGTTATAGGTTTGGCTGCTGAAATACAGGAAATAGGAATTGATAGAAAGGTATATGAGGACAACAAACAGAACTGTATAGGGAACCTTGCCACGAAACGCCCGGTAGAACAAAAATACCGAAGCAACAAGGTAGATTCCTGAAAACAGTTTGAAGAGCATCATCTTCAGGCCAAACATCTTGTACAGCCCCGCTAACATCACCGGGTACAAAGTGCCGTGATAGGTGGGCCAGGCACCATGGAACAACAGGTTCCAGGCCATTTTTATATATTCGGAATCATCCGTTGCGAAGCTCATCCGGGCATCGAACAGGGCATAGCACAAGGCCGTGCACACCACCAGGCATAGGCCCATGATGATGTTCCGGTTCTTTTCCAGAAAGGCTTCTAATTTATCAAACATATCACCCGTCGCACTCGTTGGCACGGTTTCCGTTTCAGGATTTTTCATTCAAGTTCAGATTACGGTCAAAAATAGGAAAATTCTGTCCACCTTCCCCCTCACACCTTAAAAAACAAATCCTTGAACTGTTCTTTCATCCCGGCGTCCAGCTCCAGTACGGCCATGGTAAGGGTGCTGAGGCAAACCAGTTGGGCCGCATCATCCCGGATCTCGATCTGCCAAACATGGGTGCGCTTGCCGATATGGACGGCTTTTGCGGTGCCGTGTACATATCCTGAAGCTGCGCTTTTTATGTGGTTGCATTTTATTTCCAGGCCCAGAGTATAGTATTTGCTTCGGTCCACACTCAGGTAGGCTGCCGTACTGCCCACCGTTTCTGCCAGTGCAGCGGAGGCACCCCCGTGCAGCAAACCTAAGGGCTGCCGGGTGCGGTGGTCAACCGGCATTTTGGCCACGAGATAATCTTCATGGATCTCAGTAAACTCAATCCCCATATTGGCCATCAGGGCATGGGTGTTGCGGGCATTTATTTCGGGGAGGGTAACACGGGTGTCTATCATGGAGTGAGGTAGTGAGTTGCTGAGTTTGTGAATGCCATTATTGAAGCACAAAGGTACTCTCCATCTCTAAATAACTCACTAACCCACCTACTCACCAACTCGCTCTCCGTATCTTTGCACGTAAAACGAGAAAATTGACCATCACAAAAGAGATTTACCTGATCCGCCATGGGGAAACCGAATACAACAAGCTCGGCATTGTGCAGGGCAGTGGCCTCGATGCGCCGCTGAATGAAAAAGGCCAACGGCAGGCCGAGGCCTTTTTCAAAATGTATGGAGATGTAGCATTCGACAAGATCTATGCCTCGCAACTGAAACGCAGCTACCAGAGCATTGCAGGATTCGAGAAAAAAGGAATACCGCTGGAGAAATATGAGGGGCTGAACGAAATAAGCTGGGGCAAGTTCGAGAAGAAACAGATGGATACTTTCGACAGGCAATACCTGTATGACCTAATAGAAAGCTGGAAAGCAGGCGAGGTGGATAAGCCCATTTTTGGAGGCGAAAGCCCTTTGGATGTGCAAAAACGCCAACAACCTGTTATCGATCTGATATTATCGCGGACGGAAGAAAAGAAGATATTGATCTGCATGCACGGGCGTGCTATGCGGGTGTTGTTGTGTACCTTATTGGGCAAGCCACTCACGGAGATGGAATCCTTTCCGCATCATAACCTAGGCCTGTACCATTTGATTTTGGATGATGAGGGCAGCTTGGAAACACAAAAGGAAAACTGTATTGCACACCTTGCTCACGAAGAACTTCCCTTACACTAGTTCACTTCATCCTTCACTACCTCTACCACCACACGTTCCCATGGATCAGACTGGGGTTCAAAGCGGGCCAAGCGGGCTTTGAGATGCACACCCCGTTGCATTTGACGGGCTATTTCCACATTGTTGTCGGGCGGGATGAAACCGATCCTTGCATCGTCATAGTACAAAGCCACGGCATCGTCATCAAAAGGGTTTTCGGGCTCGTGCTTTAAAGAAAAAATGGTTCCTGGCCCAAACAAATGTTCCATTTGCGAACCTTTATGATATTGGTAGCCAGAGATATACCCCTCGTACATCACATTCTGGTCTTTGGGATCCCCTGTCATGTTCAGCATGCTGCCCAGTGCACGGCCTATGCGCGCGAAAAAACCCGGACTTGAGTTGTTTTGTAACATAGTCAACCATTTTAAAAATTAAAAAAATCTTCTTCAGCTACAAGAGGAGGAGTGTAATATTACGAAGAACTTTCGGTACTTCCAAATAAATCTTTCGCGTATTACGGCACACAAAGCAGGACTTTTCCCGATCCTACATACATAGAACCATGAAGAATGCAAAAAAGTTTATGAATGGGGAAGAAAAAGTTTGTGGAAAGATGGTTTTCCTGACGGCATGAAATAATTTGTGACAGGCCAACGTTTTGCACCTACATGAAAACCTACATTCTTATCCTGCTTTTCTGTTTGGGCTCAATTACGATGTTCGCCAATGCCATAGATAGTTTGAAAACTAAGGAAGATGTCGTCAAATTTATGCTGGCCAAAGTATTGGATAGTGGATGGAACGAGTCAAATATTTTTTCAAAAGAAAGTTCACATCAAGGTTATTATAAGATTGATCTAAACAACGATGGATTGACCGATTTAATTGTTGTAGGCTATTCTGTCCTTTTTGTGATTGACAATGGGAATGGCAAATTCACGAGATCAAGCATTGACCAGGGAACTCTTTTATATAATGAATTTACTGATTCTAATATTGTGGAGACCCATGGGAAGAAAATGATCGTTGCCAAAGGACAGAAAATGGTTTGGTCTGACAGTAGTAATAGAAAACTTAGGAAATGGGAGGCACTAGATACACTTGTATTTATAGGTAATAGACCAGTTGAATATAACCCAAAACCTAACCCAGCGCAGATGGAATCAATTTGCTTTCAATTGTATGGCTGCTTTGGGGATTGCCCAGTACTTACCTTAAATGTTCATGCCAATCGAACTGCTGAACTGTTTGCCACTAGATTCAGGAATCAAGAAGGCATGTATTCCTGCAAATTGGATGAAGCTTTTTTCAAAAATATGGAGACTCTTCTGAGTTATATGAAGGTCAATACCCTGATCCCATATTACAGCGTACCTTGGTCGGATGCCATAGAATGCACACTTGATCTAGAATTGAAAGATGGAACCCATAAAGAAATATTGGACTATGGCATGATAGGTACTTATGGCTTACAACACCTATATCACCAGCTTTTCGAGCTTTGTAAAACTGGGAAATGGAACAAGTTGTGAACCAATCCAAATCTTAAAATTTTGTAATTTTGTTAAACCAAGTTTAAAACCTCAAACATGTCAATCATAAAACTTCCCCTAAGATTCGAAGGATCTCAAGGAGAAAAAATCATATATACCTTATTTGATAGTGGGGCAAACCTGTCCTGTATCAATCCTGATCAAATTGAGGGACTCACCGTTCTGGATAAATTATTTGAACCCAGGATGCTTGCCACTGCTGGCGAGGGGCATTATATAAAGGTCACGCATAGAACTACTGTTGATTTCTTTGTAAACGATGTTCATCTTTCTGATGAGTTTCTGGTGGTGCCTGGTCTTTCAGAAGATGCCGTGATTGGAGCAGCTACCATGCAGAAATGGCGTATTAAGCTTGATTTCGATACAGAAAAAGTAGTGGTTGACCCCAAGGTAGCCAAAATGCAGTTGATATAGAACACCCCGTTACTCCACCGTCACGCTCTTCGCAAGATTCCTTGGTTGATCCACATTGCACCCACGCATTACAGCTATATGATAGGCCAGCAATTGTAATGGAACTACGGATACCAATGGTACCAATACTTCATCCACGGCCGGTATTTCTATGATATGGTCGGCCAGGTCGCGGATCGCTGTATCTCCTTCGGCAACGATGGCGATGATACGGCCTTTGCGCGCTTTTACTTCTTGTATATTGCTCACTACCTTTTCATAGTGGGTTTTGTTGGCCGCCACTACGATCACAGGCATGTACTCGTCAATCAGGGCGATAGGGCCATGTTTCATTTCAGCGGCAGGATAGCCTTCTGCATGGATATAGGAGATTTCTTTTAGTTTCAGCGCCCCTTCCAGTGCTACGGGGAACTGATAGCCCCTCCCCAGATACAGACAGTTGGGGGCATCTTTATATATTTCAGCTATTTTCCGGATGTCATCATCCTTGTCCAATACTTGTTTTATCTTTTCTGGGATACTTACCAAACCTTTCAAGATGGCATTCACCCGTTGCTGGGTCAAGGTTCCGCGCTTGATGGCCATTTTCAGTGCCATTAGTGTCAAAACAGTAACCTGAGCCGTAAAAGCTTTGGTGGAGGCAACTCCTATTTCAGGACCGGCATGGGTATATACCCCTGCGTCTGTCATTCGTGGTATGGACGAACCCACTACATTGCACACCCCAAAAATGGTGGCACCTTTTTCACGGGCCAGTTCCAATGCCGCCAAGGTATCTGCGGTTTCCCCGCTTTGGCTGATGGCAATCACCAAGTCCGTATCAAAGATTACCGGGTTCCGGTACCGGAATTCCGATGCATATTCCACTTCCACGGGTATGCGGGCCAGCTCTTCAAACAAATACTCGGCCACTAGGCCGGCATGCCAAGACGTGCCGCAACCCAGGAAAATGATCCTGTTCAGGGAGCTGAACGTGTTTTCGAAACGGGTAAGCCCGCCCAATTGTACATATCCTTCTTCTATACGTACGCGGCCGCGCAGGCAATCCATGATGGACTGTGGCTGCTCGAATATTTCCTTGAGCATAAAATGCTCGAAACCACCCTTTTCCAATGCTTCCAAGTTGAACTCGAGTTCTTGGATATATGGGGTCTGTATCTCGTTCTCTATGGTTTTTATTACGATTTCATTGTCCCGGATGGCTACCATTTCATTGTCATGCAGGTAGATCACGTTTCGGGTATATTCCACGATTGGGGTTGCGTCTGATGCCAGGAAATATTCGTTCTCACCTACCCCGATCACCAATGGGCTGCCTTTTCTGGCAGCAATGATGGTATTTTGTTCTTTTTTGGAAAGGATCACTATGGCATAAGCACCTACTACTTCCAGCAGGGCCAAGCGTACCGCTTCTTCAATGGGCACCCCGGCGTTTTTTTGTATATCGTCAATGAGGTGGATCAATACCTCTGTATCGGTATCGCTTTTAAAGGTGTATCCCCGGTTCTTCAGTTCTTTTTTCAGTACCTCAAAATTTTCAATGATGCCATTGTGGATAATGGCCAGATCACCGTCCTCGCTCAGGTGCGGGTGTGCATTGGTATTGTTGGGTGCGCCGTGGGTTGCCCAGCGGGTATGGCCCATGCCCACGTGTCCGGTTGTGTTTTTATCTGTAATGTAATTTTTCAGGTCGTTTACCTTGCCTGCGATTTTATATACATTGATATGATCGCTCTTGGGATCCAACAATGCCACGCCGGCACTGTCATACCCGCGGTATTCCAGGCGTTGGAGTCCTTTGATAAGGATCGGGCATGCCTCACGATATCCGATATAAGCTACTATTCCACACATAGGTTGATTTTTTCAGTTTGGCGTGTTGTTTCAGAGTCAATATACCGGTTTACTGCCCGGGCCACAGGCTGCATTTGCTGCAGCAAGTCATAAAACTGGTCTAAATATAAGGATTGTTGTCCGTCTGACAATGCATGGTCGGGATCAGGATGTATTTCTATCACTAGCCCATCCGCTCCGGCAGCAATGGCAGCAAGGGAAACCGGGCCTACCAGATCTCGCCTGCCCGTGCCATGGCTTGGGTCAGCCCAAATCGGTAAATGGCTCAGGCTCTTTACCAAAGGTATGGCAGCGATGTCCATGGTATTGCGCATGAGGTTGTCAAAAGATTTGATACCGCGCTCGCATAGGATCAGTTTCTCATTGCCCTCTGCCAATATGTATTCGGCAGCCATCAACCATTCCTCCACTGGCACATTCATGCCTCTTTTCAGGAGAATAGGCTTGTTTGTCTTTCCCAATTGTTTCAGGAAATGAAAGTTCTGCATGTTGCGAGAACCTACTTGCAAGATATCTGCATAGGGATAGGTTTGGTCCAACAGGGAAGAGTCCAAGACTTCGGTCACCACCAAAAGGTCATTTTCATCGGCGGCCTGCCGGATCATTTTCAACCCATCGAGTCCCAAGCCTTGGAACCGATAAGGTGAAGTCCTGGGTTTGTATGCCCCGCCCCGGATATATTTGACACGGATTTTTTTCAGGAATTGTGCGATACTGAATATCTGCTCTTCTGATTCAATGGAACAAGGCCCGGCAACGATGTTGATGCCCTTACCCCCTATTACTGAATTCTTAAGGCAGATGGTGGTAGGTGTTTCCTTGAATTGCTTGCTGGCCAATGGGTATTCCTTGCCTCCGGGCAAAACGGCTTCCACACCGTTCATCGCGTTGAAGATATCCAGGATGCCTGAATCAACTTTCTCCGTGATCACAAAGGCCCTTTTTTGGTAGATTTGGTTGTACCTGTAAGGGATTTGGTGCTCTGTCAGGAATATTTTCACCCCTTCCACTGCTTCGGTTGAAGCATCGTTCTTAATGCTTACGATCACTTTCTGTCCGTGATTTTGGTATATGTTATGACTAGTTTAGGACGGTTGGCCTTTATGCCGGCGTGCTGGGTATATAACATAGTTCTCGAAGGAACGTTCGGCCCATCGGGCGGTATGGTCATGTTTATCCCGAAAGTCTTCAGGTTTTTGTTGTTTCGGTAGTTATACAACAGCCTTTGTATGTACCGGCTCATGATATACTTATAGGCTTTCGCCGAGGGCTGGTAGGCCTGGGCATAATAGTCAACCACATCATCGGAAAAATCATACACACTGTCTGATCCATCATGCGCCTGCGGCCTGAACAAGATCTTTGGCGGATATTGGTTATTGAACGGATCAGCCGATGAATCCACTTTCGGGAAAATAAACTCAGCCTGATTGATGACGATCATATTGTTCTGTACCAGGTTGGCAAGGTGCGGCAGGTTTACCACACACTTGTACCCCGCCAATGATTGGAGATACACCCTGTCGTTGTTTTTAGGCGCGTTGCTTCCAGAGTTATGCCAGGCAATGGTGTTGGTATTGTTGTGTCGGTACACGTTCGCGCGCTGCGCAGGGTAGTTCATCACCATGTTCCAAGGCTTGCCCCCATCATAATACACCCAAAACTTGGAGTGTGCTGTATCGGTGAGGTCAAAGGTGCCCAGTTCCCCGTTTCCGGCACCGCTGCCCAAAACGCTGTCTGGCAAGATATAGATGCCGTGAAAGAGTTGGTCAAACAGGGTAGGATCTGTAAAAGTAGCCTGCGTGGTATCGAAAATGGAATCCCTGAACAACTTGTTCACATTTACCCCTTTTATGGTCACCGTTACCATGCTATCAACAGCGTTGAACCGAACGGGTGCATTGCCTATTTCCATACTCACGTTCAATACCGTGTCAGAAGGATAGGCAGCGCCTAAAGCATTCATGGTATAGGCCTGTTTGAAAATATGCCAGGTTTGTCCCGCAAAATTGGAATTGCCAAGGGTACCGTTTGCTAAAAGTTGCACCGTCGAGTTCGCCAGTTTCACCGTAAGCACCAATGAATCCAGAGTAGAAGTCTTGGTCCATGTGGGCGGGCTGGCATACTGCCCATAGCGGACCTGCGCATACACACCAGCCGTGGTACGCCCGAAAATCGGGTCGTTGAACGTACCTATTACATCCCCGGTAAGGTTTCCGGTCTGCCATAGCCTGGTTACAGGATAGGAAACCATGTCAATACTGATGGTGTCGGTCTGTTGCAGGTTCAAAAGGTTCTTCCCCGAAGTGGTGTTCAGGAAGTCGTCTTCAGGTTTATTGCAGGATGCCAGTATGGTAAATGCTAAAAAGCATAAAAACAGGCTATTTAGCTTCGAGGACGCCTTGATTAAGGAGGCTGTTGTAAAATTCATAATGGTTCTCAACGAAATTTTCTGTGCCAAATTGTTGGAAAGGCAAAACAGGCTTGTCCAGTTCGTGGATAAGGTCCATTAAACTGCTTTCAGGCTCCTGTGATCCAATCACTATTCCGTCGGCAAAGGTAATGGCTGTCATGTACAAATCATTGTTTGTTGGGTTATCAAGATATTTATAACTTTCCAGGGGCTGTCCGGTCACCATGGCTTTGTTGATAAATTCTGTTCCCAAGTTCTCCTTAAATTCGTTTTCGTATAAAGTATATATGAATTTGGTGTTTTTGAACACGCTCTCGTTCTTGTGCACGGTACGGGCATACATTGGTACCAAGCTGGCCATCCAGCCATGGCAATGTACGATATCTGGGATCCAACCCAGCTTGAGGATGATTTCTATGACACCCTTGTTGAAAAAGATCATACGCTCGTCATTGTCAGCGTAGAATTTGTTTTTATCGTCGTGGAAATAGTTCCTCTTATTGAAAAAGTCCTCGTTGTCAAGAAAATAGATCTGCATTTTGGCAGATGGCAACGAAGCCACCTTAATAATGAGCGGGTTGTCTTCGTTCCCCACTGGTATATTGATACCCGAAAGCCTGATGACCTCATGCAAGCGGTGTTTCCTTTCTTTAATCATCCCAAACCTGGGCATAAATACCCGAACCTCCATACCGTTTTCCTGCATTTGCTGCGGCAATTCGCGGGTAATGTCCGCCATTTCGCTGCTTTCCAGGTAAGGAGTCATTTCATGTGTGATAAATAAAATCTTTTGCTTTTGCATATTGATTGTTTAATCCCCCGAGCGGGCCTTTTTTGTAAATATGGTGCAAAAGTACGCAAAAAAGATGAGTATATAAAAAATAACCTTAGTTTTGCGCTCTTTTTTCCCGGGCCATATGCTGAAAAAGTACGATACCATACCTGACTTGCAGCATGTTCTGGCTTACCAGAGAGAAAACAAGAAATCCATAGGCTTCGTTCCCACCATGGGCGCCCTTCACCAGGGCCATCTTTCCTTGATAGAAGCCTGCAACAATGCCTGTAATGCCTCTGTAGCCAGCATTTTTGTAAACCCCACGCAGTTCAACGATCCGGAAGATTATAAAAAATACCCGAAGGACAATCCCATAGATTGGCACATGCTGGAAGAAGCGGGGTGCGATTTCCTCTTCAGCCCCTCCGTACCGGAAATGTACCCCGATGAAAGTACAAAGAAGATAGATTTTGATCCAGGAACCCTTGGAGAACGATTGGAAGGAGCTTCAAGACCCGGTCATTTCAAAGGTATGGCTGTAGTGGTAAAACGCCTTTTTGATATCGTGATGCCTGATAAGGCTTTCTTCGGGCAAAAGGACTATCAGCAATACCTGATCGTGAAAAACATGGTGGCACATTTTGAAATGCCAATCGAAGTAGTGAAATGCCCCATAATACGGGAACCCAACGGGCTGGCCATGAGCTCGCGCAATGAACGGCTGAGCCCTGAAATACGACAAGGTGCGGGGATTATTTATAAAACCTTAACAAAAGCGGCGCAACAGGTACGCGACAATAGCATTAGTTTTGACCAGATTATGCATGAAGGCAAGATGGTATTGGAAGGGTTGGGGAACTTTACGGTGGATTATTTCGATATTTGTAGCGCAATCGACCTGAAGCCTGCGCACCAAAATGGTCCTGACGATGAACTTATCGTTCTGACGGCTGTATATGCAGATGGCGTAAGATTGATTGACAATGTTTTGGTTTGAAAAATTTGGGAATTGAAATTAGCCTCCTTTGATTTATCACTCGGGCTTCCTTCAGTCCCGGTAACTTAATAACTACGCAAATTGCTGATAGAGGTATTAAAATCAAAGATCCATCGAGCCGTGCTTACCCAAGCTGATCTCAACTACGTAGGCAGCATAGGCTTGGATGAAGACCTGATGGACGCCGCAAACATGATAGAAGGCGAAAAGGTACATGTCCTGAACGTAAACAACGGCGAACGCCTGGAAACCTATGTGATCAAAGGGCCTCGTGGAACAGGTTCGGTTTGCCTCAACGGGCCAGCTGCGCGCAAGGCTGCCGTTGGCGACGTAGTGATCATTGTTTCGTATGCCCAAATGGATTTTGAGGAAGCAAAAACCTACAAGCCCACTCTTGTTTTTCCTAGTGAAGGGAATGCCGTATAAACTGTTTGAAAATTTGGGACCTGGATAAGGGTCATATCTTGCCCATTGACCAAGTATTAATAAGCTAGCCATGAAAAAACTCCTGAATATCGTCAAAAACCTTGCTTTCCTGGCGGTTGGGGTTTTTCTGTTTTGGCTCGTGTACCGTAATGAAAATTTCGGGGATATTGGCAGGCAGGTTTCTCAGATAAATTATTTCTGGATTCTTTTGGCTTTTGTGGCTGCGATCATATCGCACTGGAGCCGCGGTGCCCGTTGGGTGCTCCTTATCAAACCGTTGGGCTATAGAGTGAGCAATTTCAATGCTTTCTTGGCAGTGATGATCGGCTATTTTGCCAATATTGCCGTACCCCGCTTGGGCGAAGTGAGCCGCTGCCTGGTGCTGAACCGTACCAATAAAGTAGGGGTAGATAAACTATTGGGAACCGTGATCGTGGAAAGGCTGGTTGACGTGATCAGTTTGCTCCTGATCCTTGTGCTCACCTTGATTTTTCAGTTCAATAAGATAAGCAGCCTGTTTCTACAGTTTTACAATACACCGGGTCGTGCAGGTGCCAATGGAGCTGCCACGGGCAGGTTGTTCACAGGTACTTTTTTGATTGTTGCGATCGCCTCGTTTTTAGTAGTAGTGGCCATAGCGTTCCTTTTATACCGCAGGCTGAAAGACCATGCCTTGATCGTGAAACTGAAAAGCATGATCATTGGCTTCAAAGCAGGTTTTGGCACTATCCTCAAGTTGGATAACCTTGGCCTCTTTATTTTCCACTCGGTGCTTATATGGTCCATGTACTATGTCATGGTGTATGTATGCTTCTTTGCGCTGCCGTTCAGTTCTGGGCTCGGGCCGTCTATTGCCCTCGCTGTACTATGTATGGGCAGTTTTGGCTTTGTGGCTCCCGTACCCGGCGGGGTGGGTGCCTACCATTGGATTGTGACTCAGACTTTAATCATGTATGGCCTTACCAAGGACCAAAGCGCAACGTGGGCACTTGTTGGGCATACGTTCCAGGAAGCGGTCATCATACTGTTGGGTGCCCTTTCATTCATATACTTTAGCGTGGCATTCAAAAAATTAAAAGCCAATGACCCCGTTGAATCAAATACGGCAGAAGCTGTTTCTTAGGGAAGCATTGGTTCAGCAGGTTATTTCCTGGAAGAACGAAAGGAAAAAGATCGTCTTTACCAACGGTTGTTTTGACATTATCCATCCCGGCCATATAGATTATCTCGCTAAGGCTGCCAGCCTTGGTGACAAGTTGATCATCGGTGTGAATACCGATGCATCGGTGCAAAAACTCAAAGGCCCCCATCGTCCCATACAGAACGAGAACAGCCGAGCTATGGTCTTGGCGGCGCTTGGTTTTACAGATGCCATTGTGTTGTTTGGGGAAGACACCCCTGCCAGGCTTATCGCTGAATTGCTGCCCGACATCCTGGTAAAGGGCGCCGACTATACCATAGATCAGATTGCTGGGGCTGATACCGTGACCCAGAACGGGGGCAGCGTGGTGCTTTTGCCTTATTTGCCCGGATATTCTACTTCCGGGATAGAGGCGAAGATTAGAAAAGGGAACTAAGGAATTAAATTCCCGATTTGGCGTATCTCTTCATCAGAAATCGAAGCCATTTCACTTTTATCATATACGTAAGCAAGATAAACCGTTTCCTTTACTATTTTAACGACTGTGATTACCCTGGCACCCCCAGATTTTCCTTTTCCTTTTGAAGAAATGCTAATCCGGACTTTATAAAATCCATTGCCTAATGCTTTTCCTTGTGTTGGATTTGCACCCAAACTTTTAATAAGAACTGATAGGTCACTTTTAAATGATGGGTATTTTTTGGATAACCTTTTTACCTGATTGTCAAAAGGCCCGATGGTTTCAATGCTAAAGCTCATCAAGCAACTCTTGAATGGGGCGAGCCTTCTTTTTTCCCTCTTCGATTAGTTTTATCTCTTGAAAAGCCTCTTTCAGGTCAGCCAAAATTTGTGCTTTTGTAGGATCTTCATCTTCAAGCAATTCCAATTCCTTATATTGCTTCTTGAGAGACTTCCATTGCTTGATTGGAATATATACGCCTGAGGTTTTGCCTTTTTCGTCTTGAATCACCTGTATGCTCATGCCGACAAATTAATTTGTTCCATACAAATATACACAAGGGCTTTGAAAATGGTTGCACTTGTGTTTCCACCAACGTTTACCTTATGGAGAAATACCATTAACAACTTATGGGCTGAATTGCGGTCAGATATACTGGTAAAAAGCACGGCCCCTTTCATTGAAAAATTGGTTTGTCTTGATTTTTTTGTCCAAAATCATGGATTAACTAGTCGCAGCCGCAAGTTGCAGGTTCCAAATCGGGTTTACCACCACCCAATCCACGAATTGGAAATCACCTTTGGAGTATTCCTCCAAATCCAGATTGAGATCATTATCAAAAAGCATAAATGCACAAATGATGTCCTTGCCGAGCCCCGTCGGGTAGCCATCATCTTTGGCCCCCAAGAGTATAGTTCTATAGGAATCCGAACCAATTTTAAATTCCTGGTCTAATTTTACTAAATGCCATTCAAGGTCCTCAACGTTCATGTTTTTGATGAACACGCCCGTGAGGGTCGTATCTCCCAAGAAGCCCGAGTCTTGCATGGATGTAATGCTCATGTGCCTCCCAATGTTATCATAGCCATTCTTCAATAATGTGATTCCTTTGATGGAAAAGGGTTGCCAATACATGGGTATTATTTCAAAATTGGTAAGCCTCAGAGCAATGATAGTAAGCATGGGGATAGCCAATAACACGACCGGAGATGTTTTTTCCATGGTGACCGTAGGGCCATATACAAACCCTTCAAGCAAAAAAGCCAATGCACAAACTGCTGCAAACGAATAATATAGATAAGCCCCTGTATGCTTGGGAGCCAACTCCACGGTCTTGCCTTCAGGATCTGACTGGTTCATGGCATTGTTGATAAAAGTGCCCCACATGAAAATGCCGGGTATGGCAATGAATAAAAACGTCAATAACCCAGCACCGTTTTCCAGCGAAAAATCAAAAGCCGCGTGGATTGCAGCGGCTACGATAAAGTAAATTGCAAAGGCCAAGAACGAATTCGTGTTTTTCCTATACCGGGCCAATATGAGCCCATAGGCTACCAAAGACGACATGAACATGTGCATGGTGGTAGATAGCACGCCCCGCAAAACTATCGTGTCCAACACTAAACTATGGAAATACAAACTGTTTTCCACTAGTGCAAACCCAAGGGCCGAGGCGCAGGCAAATATGATATAGTCAATGGGTTTTTTGATGATGGGAGTAAACCATACCAACAGCAAGAGCGGTATTATTTTCACCAATTCTTCTACCATTCCCACATTTACGAACCAAAAAAAGAAATCGCCTGTATTCTCTTCAATAAAAGGCGTATGGGTCAGGAACCGATAGGTATCATCAACCGGAAAAGTGAAATTGGAAAAAAACCCTCCCAAAGCGACGATCAACAACAGCAGCAGCCAGTTCTCAGGCTTCAATATATCAAGTTTTCTGATATAAGCCATCCATACCAACATGATGCCGATTGCACACAGCACTGCCAACCAATTGAGATGTGCAAACATCTTGTAAAGCACCAAAATAAAATAGGGGCCAAATTTGGAATGGCCGAAATAATATTCCCGGGTTTCATCAAAAGGCAAATAGGACTCGCTATGGGGTACTGCAGCTATTTTGCCATAGGCATCCCAATCCTTTTTTTCATAATAGATAAAGGCCATTTTGCGGTAGGCTGTTTCAGCATCTCCCTGTATTGAAACTTCCTTTTGGTAATAGTATAGTGCTTTTGGTGTATTGCCATCCCTTTGGCTCTGCATGCCAAGCATCAGGTTCACCCGGGCCAGTGATTTGTCAGATATTTTGGAAAACAAACCAAATACCGTATCCCCATCCAACTGGAAAAAACTGATCGTCCCTAGGGCAAAATAGCCAATGTCCCTTAGCTTGGGGTTGGCACTGGCAGTATAGCTCTCATAATAGCTGCGTATGTTGTTGATGTTCACATCTTCATAATCCATTTTGTGCGCCTTGTCCAAAAAGATATCATGGAGGTTCTCCAAGACCTGGTAGTGTGATTTATAGTTGAGGGTGTCCTGTTTTAATTCTTGTGAATAGGCTTGTCGGGCCAAAAGAGGTCTTTGGCTAAACCTTGCGATGGCCGTGGCCTCGTTGGTTTTTTCCAAAGAGGGGTCACGGAAGGCAAATTTTACCAAAAGGATACATATTATGGCCCCCGCAGTGATAATGAGGAATGGTTTCATGCTTATTACTTGATGATGAACAATATTAACCAAAATTGAGCAACCACAAAAGGAATCAGCAAAAATGCATCCCTATTTGCCATTGGATTTGCATGAGGTGCCCATACAGGTGAATAACTTGCGCGACTATACTCAGTAAATGTTTTGGCTCGGTTCTTTTTTTTACCTTTGCCTTTTCAATCACATAAGCAGAAACGAGATGGATTTTCAACTTACCGAAGAACACCTGATGATACAGAAGGCCGCGCGCGACTTCGCCCAGACAGAACTCTGGAAAGATGTCATCGAACGGGACATCAATGCCAAATTTCCCAAAGACCATGTGAAAAAAATGGGTGAACTGGGTTTCTTGGGCATGATGGTAGATCCCAAATACGGCGGCAGTGGGTTGGATACCATATCCTATGTGCTGGCCATGGAAGAAATATCCAAGGTGGATGCTTCATGCTCGGTGATAATGTCAGTAAACAACTCATTGGTTTGCTGGGGCTTGGAAACATTTGGAAACGAAGAACAAAAACAAAAATACCTTACCCGCCTGGCTACGGGCGAAGTGATCGGCGCGTTCCTGCTCTCAGAGCCGGAAGCAGGTTCCGATGCCACTTCGCAGCGCACCACGGCTGAGGACATGGGCGACCACTACCTGGTGAACGGTACCAAAAACTGGATCACCAACGGCGGTAGCGCTGAAGTATATATGGTAATGTGCCAAACCCATGTGGAAAAAGGACACAAAGGCATCAATTGCTTGATTATCGAACGGGATTCTCCGGGCGTAACCGTAGGCAAAAAGGAAGACAAGATGGGTATCCGTTCGTCTGATACGCATTCCATTATGTTTCAAGATGTGAAAGTGCCGAAAGAAAACCGTATCGGTGAAGATGGGTTCGGGTTCAAGTTTGCCATGAAGACCCTGGACGGTGGGCGTATCGGTATCGCTTCTCAGGCATTGGGTATCGCATCTGGCGCATACGAATTGGCATTGAAATATTCAAAAGAGCGCAAGGCATTCGGCAAGGAAATATCCAAGCACCAGGCTATCCAGTTCAAGCTGGCCGATATGGCGACCAAGATTGAAGCCGCACGCCTGCTTTGCCTGAAAGCTGCTTGGCTGAAAGACCAACATGGTGACTATGGATTGGCTTCTGCCATGGCCAAGGTATTTGCCTCAGAAACGGCTATGTGGGTGACCACCGAAGCCGTTCAGATCCACGGTGGATATGGCTATGTACGTGAATACCATGTAGAACGGATGATGCGCGACGCAAAGATCACGCAGATATATGAAGGAACCTCAGAAGTGCAAAGGATTGTAATTTCGAGGCATATTATTGGGAAATAAAGTTTGAGGATTGAAATTGGAAATTGGTACTGATGAATTTCATCAACTCACTAATTCACCAACTCACTCACTAATAAAAAGCCGCTTTAGCTCAGTTGGTAGAGCATCGCATTCGTAATGCGAGGGTCGAGGGTTCAAGTCCCTTGAGCGGCTCATTGAAGAAAGGGAAAGAGGCAATAGAAAGATAAATTCCTGGTCTATCAGGAATCAAAACCGCCAGTTTGAGTGGGATCACCCATATCAACAACTATTGTCCTTGCCCACAAATCTCCTAATCGTTGGTGTTTATCTGTTCTTTTGATGGCTATGATCGCAGGAATGCCATAGAGACCAAAATCAAAAAAATCAAACATATGCCTTTTGGTTGATTGAATAAAATCAATAGGTCTTCGGTTTAAAGAAAGCACTTTCAAATTCATTGCTAAATGTCCGGCAGTAGCACCGAAAATACTCTCCACACCAATAAAATACAGAAACCAAACTATCGGTATGGATAAGGCCAGCAATCCACTAACGGTTTGTTCACCATCTTGGTTGTGTTCACCAAAATAGTCAAGGTAGGCTATAAAATAAAGTAAAAAAAGACCATAATCAATGATAGTTGCAAGTATCCTTTTATTAAGGTTGGATTTATAAACAAAGGATTTTATAGTACTGGAATCAGTCATAATTTCGCTTTCTCCCTCCCCAAACTTTCTAACGCCATTGCATGTTCCCTTGAAACTGTTGGAAAATCATCTAGAAACTCGTCAATTGAAATACCTTCTTCCAAATGGTCAAAAAGCGATTCAGTAGGAACACGTGTACCTTTGAAAACTGGTTCTCCACCTTGGATTTCTTCGTCAATTGTTATATAGTCATTGGCTAACAGCATAATACAAATCTAAGAAACTATTCTGTTATTTCAATTTCCATATCATTTTCAACTGCTCCACATCATCCCTGTCCTTCAACCTATTGTTCCCTTCCTTCTCTTCGATAAGCTGATTGATATGCAGGACTTTAATTGAAATTCCGGGTTCTGCTTCCCATTCATTGGCTGATTCATAACATTTTCTAAAATCAGTTTGAGAGAATTGGGTGAGTTTGGACATCACATCAACATATATTCCGCCGTCAAGCATGATTTCTGAATAACCTGCAATTAGGGGCAATGTTTCAAATATTTCTGCTCCCAAAATTCCATATTCCGTTAGTGCAGCAACGAATTTCTTACGGTTTTCAAGAGTATCTTCAAGCCATATATCCATGTCACCGGTTGTGCGGCCATATCCATAGTATATCACGGCAAGACCCCCTACCAAAATATAGGATACTTCTTTGTTTTTCAATGCCTTAATAAAGACCAAACTATCTTCTTCAAGAATGTCCATGATTTCTATTGCTACGTAACACAACTCCCTTCCCTTGAGGAAGTTTCAATGGGCCGCCTTTTATTTTCATGGCCAAAGAAATCAACCGAAACATCAGTTTCATCCGGTCCTCCGGTGTGCGTTCCAGGTTCCTCAACAGGCGTAAACGCTCTACATCTTCCTTGGTGGTGCCGGGCGGATGGATGATGATTTGTGCCATACCTCAAATATAGGGGTTTGGGCGAAATAGTTGTATACTCTAAACCGTAGAATGGGGCTTAGCCCTTTCTCAGCAATTTCCTTCCCAGCAAGATGATCTTTATCCCGCCACGCCGGAAGGAAATCGAGCGTTCCTTGTTCTGGCTTTCTGCAAAGTCTTGCCGATGGGCACTGAGTATGTTTTTATGGGTAACAATCCCTACGATCTTGTGCGGGTCATCCCGCTCCACTACGGGCAGCACCTCTGCCCCTTCGCGAAGCATGATGTCCACGGCTATCCTTAATAGGTTGTCAGTATATATGGTCATTGGCTCACGGGTGATCAAAGAACCGAGAGGCTCGTCCGTTTTTTGGTGCGCGTTGTAAATATCCCGGGCAGAAACCATTCCCAGCAATTGCCCCTCATCGGTCACTACCGGAAAAGAGGTGTGCAAGGTATCGGGTTTGCCGCTTTTTAGCCAGGTCCGTACACTGTTGATGGTGTTTTCTGCGCTCAGTACCCGCACATCGCTGGTAAGGATATCCCCAACCGTCATGTTTTCCAGTACATCAGGCACAAACGATGAGGGTGTCTTTACCCCGCGCCGCTCTATTTTTTCGGTCATGATGCTATGCTTCATCACAAAAAATGAAACGAGATACGCTACCGTGCACCCGCCCAGCAAGGGCAGCAAGGTATTCGGTTGCTGGGTCGTCTCAAAGGCAAAGACAATGGAAGTGAGGAATGCGCGTGATGCCCCGGCAAAAATGGCCGCCATGCCTATCAATGCTGCCACACTCACATCCATACCCAGTTGCGGAAACCAATTTTGCATGGCAATGCCGATCAATGCTCCCAATGCCCCTCCAATGGTAAACAAAGGTGCCAAGGTACCACCGGAGGTTCCGCTGCCGAGTGATATGGACCATGATACAAATTTCAAGACGCAGAAGGTGAACAACACATATAATGTGGCATGACCGGATAGGATGGTTTTGATATTGTCATAGCCCACGCCCATGGTTGCCGGGGCAAAATAGCCAATAATACCCACTGCCAGCCCCCCAAAGGCGGGCCACCACATCCAGTGGATGGGCAGCTTTTCAAACGCATCTTCTATGGCATATACGGCCCGGGTGGTGAGCCCAGCGAATATGCCAATCACGGCCCCCAGACCTACATAACATGCCAAAGCCGAAACCGTGGCCGTGGGAACCATGGGCATGGCAAAAAAGGGTCCGCTGCCTACAAAAGCCCAATGCATGGCCGCCCCGGTAAAACAGGCAATAGCAACGGGAATTATAGATCTTGGTGAAAATTCAAACAGCAAGAGCTCAATCGCCAACAGCACGCCAGCTACAGGGCTCCCAAAAATGGTGGCCATACCCGCCGTGGCACCTGCCGTGAGCAATATTTTCCTTTCATCTGCGGTGGTGCGCAGCAGTTGGCCTACCATGGAACCAAAAGCCCCACCCGTGGCAATAATCGGCCCTTCGGCACCAAATGGACCGCCCGTACCTATAGAGATAGCGGATGATATGGGCTTGAGAAAGGTGATGATAGGTTTGATGCGGCTTTCGTTGGTGAGCACCTGCTCCATGGCTTCGGGAATGCCGTGCCCGCGGATGGCCTTGGAACCAAACCTTGCCATGATGCCGACGATAATACCGCCGATAACCGGGATAAAGATGACCCAAACCCCCAAATGGTTGAAAGCCGGAGAAGCCTCACTTGTGGAAACCCGGCCATAAAAGGATATATTGGTGATGAGGGATATCAGCCAGATGAGTATCCGTGCGATAATCCCTATCACTATGGCCATACCCACCGCCAACACACATAGGTACAGTATCCTGGAACTGATCAAAGGCCTATGCTTTGTGATGTTTTCTGCAGTGAGCGCCGGGCCAAATGATGGTGCCAGAGGTAGGCCTTCTGTAGTGGACGTATCGCCGGTGCGGTTGGGATTAAAGGATATGGACTGGGGGTCTTCTTCGTGGGGCATAATTATGCAACAAAGTTGGGCATATTTTAATGATTTGCTTGTCAGGAAGCCGAAGAAGGGTCTTTTTATTCCCTTTTGTCCTACTTTTCATCTTAAAAATGCCCTTTAGTACCATTGTTGAATAATTGTCGCGTAGCCAAAAGTTCTCAGTACCCAAGGATATTTACACGGTAAGTTCATACATCTCTGCCATGATTTCTTCCTGATTTTCTGTCTTATTTCCCACTTGCACATCCTCTCCTATTTGTGCCAAAAACACTTCCGGATGATCCAATAAACCACTTTCCTCTATGTCCTGCAAAGAGGCCTGCCCAATGACATAGTTCAATGATTGGCTTTTGAAGGACTGCTCTATGGTTTCAAAAGGCAGGTCGCTGGCCTTTATGGAAACAGGGAAACGACAATATAATTTTAACAGGATGGAAGGTTCAAAGACCAGGTTATCTGCCTGTTGGGCCTTTTTGTATTCATACCTATAATCATAGCTGATGGCTGAAATATCCGACAATACCGCGGATGCGGTGGGGAAACTGCCTGCCCCTTTGCCAGAAAAGAACTGTTTGTCTGAGAAAACCCCTTCCACCGATACGCCATTGTACTCATAATCAATATTGTATAATGCATGGTTTGCTGGGATGAACCGGGGGATGACCCATAAGCCCAGTGATTTGCCGGTTTTTTGGGCATGGGCCACCAGTTTTATCTTGTATCCTTTTTCTTTGGCATAGCGTATATCGGCCTCTGATACATGGGATATACCCACTTTGAAAACACGGTCTGGCTGTACAAACTGCCCAAAGGCATGGGCTGCCAACAATGACAATTTGTATCGGGCATCATATCCCTCTACATCCAGGGCGGGATCAGATTCAGCAAAGCCAAGTGCCTGGGCTTCAGCCAATATTTCGGCGTATGGCTTGCCTTCTTTGTGCATTTTGGTGAGAATAAAGTTGGTAGAGCCGTTTACGATCCCTTCTACCGAATTCAGCAAATCATTGTCATAGTATTCCTCCAGGTTCCGAATCACGGGGATACTTGCGCAGGCTGCACCCTCATATAAAAAGGGCACATTGTACTTTTTTTGCAAGGCCAGCAATTCCTCAAAATGCTCGGCGATCATCTTTTTGTTGGCGGATACCACTGCCTTGCCTTGGCTCAGTGCGCTGCTCACAATTTCAAAGGCGGCATCTGCATCATCAATGAGCTCCACCACTACGTTTATGCTATCATCTGCAAGGATATCTTCCTTATCAAACGTAAAATAGCTGACAGGGATAGGTCGTTGTTTCTCCCTGTCCTTCACGCAGATGCGTGCTATGTTCGCTTTCAGCCCATGGGTATGCGCCAGCACATCGTACAGTCCCTTGCCCACGGTTCCGAAACCGAAGAGGCCGATATTTAATTTTTTCCTGGTCATCTTATTAGTTGTTTATTGTTTGTCATTCCCAATGTTTTTGTCATCCCAGATCGGTTGCCATCCCGAAGTACGAGGGATCTGACTTGCTTTAATATATAGTTGTAAGTACATCAGATCCTTACAGGATGACAGCTTTATCAATACTTCAAAAGTTCCTTTACCGCTACCGCATTTTTCAAGGCAATAGCCAGATCCTCAATCAAATCGTCTGCATGTTCTATACCTACAGAAACACGTATCAACGAATCCTTTACCCCTGATGCTTTTCGGGTTTCGGCGGGGATGGATTTATGCGTCATTTGCGCTGGGTGACAGATCAGGCTTTTTACCCCGCCCAAGCTCTCTGCAAGTTGAAACAGCTTGGTGCTGCTTACCAATTCAGAAGCCGCTTCAATGGTATCTTCCTTCAGGGTAAATGATACCACGCCACCAAAAAGTTTCTGTTGCTTTCGGGCAATATCATGGTTGGGGTGACTGGCCAATCCCGGATAAAACACTTGATCTACAACTTCTTGGGTCACCAGGAATTCGGCCAGTTTCTGCGCGGTTTCCGATTGTTTCTGCACCCGTAGCGTGAGCGTTTCAATGCCCCGGATGGTAAGCCAGGAATCAAACGGACCCAGGATACCCCCAGACGAGTTTTGGATGAATTTAACCTTTTCAGCAAGCTCTGGATCTTTTACAATCACCACACCGGCAATGACATCCGAGTGGCCAGCCAGGTATTTCGTGGCACTATGTATGATGATATCGGCCCCAAGATCCAGTGGGGTTTGCAAGGCAGGGGAGGCAAAGGTATTGTCCACCACCAGGTAGGCGCCGTTTTGGTGTGCGATCTTTGCAATCCCTTCAATATCAGATATTTTCAGCGTCGGGTTGGTTGGGGTTTCTATCCAAATGAACTTGGTTTTGGGCGTGATGTTGTCTATGATATTGTTGACATCCGTGGTGTCCACATAGTTCACGTTGATCCCAAATTTAGAATAGATATGCGTGAATATCCTGTACGTTCCCCCATAGATATCATCTACGGCAAGTACTTCATCGCCACTGCTTAGCAATTTTATCACGGCATCTATGGCTGCCAACCCGCTGCCAAAGGCAAACCCGGCTTTTCCGTTTTCGAGCGTGGCCACCAGGTCTTCAAGTACCTTACGGGTGGGGTTGTTGCTCCGAGCATAGTCATACCCCTTGTGTACCCCTGGTGATTCTTGTACAAAAGTGGATGTTTGGTAGATGGGAACGGATACTGCGCCTGTCAATGGATCTACCGGGATGGCATGGAGGATTCGTGTTTCGTTGTGCATAATTACTTTGTTTTTAATGTTTTAAAAAGTTAATAATATGCAGCGCACCAATACGGGCGACAGGACAAGATCCATGCGTTACCGGAAAGAATTTGTGTCTGGTGGTACAAATACGTCCCGATAAGCGAGAGCGTATTTATCATCCGCAGATTTGCGGTTGAAAATGATCGTTCTACTTATCTTACCTCCTAATTTATATCCGGAGGTAGGATTTAGCACCTTCAACAACAGTGATTAATTGTTATTGGGTTGCTAAGGCTTCACAGGGCCTAATCCCTCTGCCTTTCTTGATAAGCTGCAAAATGTAAAAAATGATTTGCTCATTTGCAAACCGGGCACAAAGGTACGGTCATGTTTTTTGGATTTCCAAAATAAAAATGAAATATTTTTTTGAAATCAGCAAACCAAGCCTCGTAAACATTAATAGGTCAACAATTTACGAGTTTTCTACTAGCGATCACCAACTCACTAATTCACCAACTCACTATCTCACTATCTCACCAACTCACCATTTAGAAAGGCAAGTCATCATCCACCACGATATCGGTTGACTTGGCAGATGGGGTATAGGGTTCGAAACCGAAGTCACCATCTGCAGCCGGGGCAGGAGCTGAAGACCTGCTGGCACCGCCACCAGAACTGGCACCCGAACCTGATTCAGACTCTATTTTCCAGGCACGGCAGTCAGTGTACCATTTTTCGTTGTACTCTCGTGATTCGATATTCACAGATACCTTAAGGTTATCGCCGATGGAAAACCTGGCAATATCATCTACTTTATCGCCCCAGGCAGAAATACATATTTTCTTGGGATACTGATCCGGGGTTTCCAGTACAAATTCCTGTTTTTGCCAGTTGCCGTTTTTGCCGGTACCGGTTTGTAGGTTCAGCATTTTGACAAGTTTGCCTGATATTTCGAGAGCCATAGTTGTGTTTTTAGAATTGTAGCAAAGATAAGCAGAAAGTAGAAATATCAATCGCAGCATAAGAGGTGATATCCATAAAAAAGCCTCGCGGTGATCAACGGATCCATATCAATGGACTCTTGCCCCCATCCATCCATTGCAGCAGATTCCATAGCTTATCTTGCGGCATCGCAACGCAACCTTCGGTGCCTTGGCCAGGCCCTCGCCAGATATGGAGAAATATCTGGGACCCTGCCCCCGGTTTCATATCCACAAAATTATAGTCGACGAGGATTCCCCATTTATAGAGTCCGTCAGTGCGCATCATGGTTTCCGCACTGCTCCAATCCTTTTCGGTGAGCACTTCTTGGTTCACGATGCAGTTATAATATCTGGAACCTGGATCATCCACCCCCACGAAATTTTCATCTATTTGAAGATAGGGCAAACTGATACCGGGGACTGGGCCTTGGGCAGTTCCAAATGCGAAGCAGAACCCATATAAGCCCGCCGGGGTCTTTAGGTCGCCTTCCTGTTTCATTGGCCCGGGCTCCTTTGGCAAAGTTGCAAGGTTTTGCCCCCAAGCCAACCCTTTTTTGCCAATTACGACTTCAAAAGGCTCGCCGGAAGCTTTCCATTCGCTATCGGGCCCGGTACGTTCGTGGCATTGCATTTGGGCAGACGGGCCGTTCCAGTCATCGGCTTTTACGATGATAAGCTGTAAGCATTCAGATAGATAGGGTTCAATTTCAAACTGCATAATACAATATTATTCGCACACAAAGTTCGGGACAATTTGTGGCTATCGGGAAAAAATATTGAAATTTGGGAGTAGAATTGTAGAGTACCTATATTTGAAAAAATGAAGACACACATGAAAACAGGATATTTTTTATTGGCGATCTGTTATGTATTATCCTCTTGCACGAGTTCTGAGACGCAGAAGAAAATAGAAACCATGCAAAAACGGATAGATACCTTGAATGCGCAGATGCAAAAGCAAAAAACCGACCTTGGGGAAACAATGTTGGGCATACAAATGCATCACCAAAAACTATGGTTTGCAGGTACTGCCGGCAATTGGCCCTTGGCTGGCTATGAGGTAAAGGAAATGCAGGAAGCTTTTGAACTGACACAACAGATTGATAACGAACGCCCAGAAGTGGTAAACATCAAAGTGATTTATCCATCTTTGTCCACGGTAAAACACGCCATTGAAAAAAAGGACATGGAAGCATTCAAAGCGGGGTATTCGGACCTTACAAGGACCTGCAACAATTGCCATAGGATGGGCGAAGTGACCTTTAACAACATCATAGTACCAACAGTGCCTCCTGTTAGTGACCAGGAATTCAAACCCTGAATTTTAATGGAATCCTTAGTTTATTACTCTACGACCAATTTCTGAACAAACCTTCGGTTGGGTTGCAACATCTCTACAAAATAAATTCCCTTGGCCAGGCCTGAGATATCCAATTCCGCATTCAGGTTACCGATTGGGTCAGGGCTGAAACAACGTGTTGCTGCTATTTGGCCATCGATATCATAGATATTGCATTGCACAACCTGCCTGTTAAGCCCTTTGCAAAAAAGGAATACACGGCCCGATGCTGGATTCGGATACATGTCTAGGCCAAGTAAGGGTACACTTTGTTTTGCAATGCTTGTCGGTATTTTTATATAAGTGGTGTCGGTGGCATCCAAGGTAATTGTTTCAGATTTGGCAACGCCTTTTGGGCAAAGAGAATCATAATTGTAATGATTATGGTCAAGACTATCTATGCCCAAGTTGGCATTTATCTTATATACAAAAATATCTCCCGTGCCATCTTTACGGGTGGAGACTCCAGTAGCCAAGAATTTGCCATCAGTGGTGGGATGCATTTTTAGGGGAAATAGATAAAAGATTGAATCTGGGTAGGATACTCGCTCCAATATATCGGCTTTATTGTTGATTTTCGTAAACCCCAACACATAATCATAAGGATTCTTTGGTGGATGAGAGGTGACCATGGGAATAATGTAGGTACTGTCATTGATAGCACATAGGTCTTCAGGTTCTTGGTCGGCTGTAGTATCGCCAATTAGCTTGTACCAATTGGGTTTACCATCCAGCCCGCTTTCGAATACCAAAGGTGCCCAAGTATCGTTGCCGCTCAATTCAGCAGTTTCCCCAGTAGAAATATAGGAACCATCATGCGCTTGGTAAAACCCTCTTAGCGTGCCATAATTGCCTTTTAAGCTATCAAAGCTAATTAGCCATTTTTTATTGCCATTAGTGTCTATGTTCGCCATGGTATAGTATCCCCTTGACAAGCCGGGTGCCAAGTAATAATCAGCTTCGCCACAAACAGTTATATTGCCCAAACTGTCTGAATGCATATTTCCTATTGTCATGGGTGAAAAGAATTTCCATTTCATATCACCTATTGGAGATACGCAAATAACCCAACTTGCATTGGCATATTGCAACCCTCCAAAATCGTTATAAAAAACATAGTCTCCATTTTTCAACTGAGTGATGCCGGATATATCACCGCTCTGCACTTCATTGGTATAGATCCGGCACCATTCCTTTTCGCCACAAGCATCAAGTTTCAGCAAAAACATATTGTTTAGGTAGGTATAACCCGTAAGTATGCACCCACCGTCCCGCGTTTCGCAAATCCCATCGCTCATTACACTATCCACGGTTTTGCCCAGTGTCCGACCCCATAATATATTGCCATTGATATCCGTTTTTATCAATTCTGCATTAAGACCCGTAGCTGTACCAGGGCTGTATAATATATAGCATCCTTTGTCATAAGCGGAAATTGCATCCCCAAAAAAAGAAGAGCTGCCAGCATAATGTTTTTCCCAATACTGAGCCTCTGCAAGGGCAGGCGGCAACAGAAAAAGTATTGCCAAAGCAAATCCCATTTGTGAACACTTTTTCAGTTTTTTGGCTGTCATATCAGCTTTTACGCTTTCAATAATGAAATTGGGCTATTTTTTGATAAACGTGACCTATAACCCAAGACTCACGACCCGTATTATTTCACTGGCGTTGGCGGCAAGCAACTGCCCAATGGGTTGGGTGAATTCGCTCAGGTTGTTTTCCTCTAATAGTTTTTGAAGCTTGACAACGCTTCCAAGACTTACTGCAATAAGCAACCCGCCACTGGTTTGCGGATCAGCCAGGATGGCTTGTTGCCTGTCAGTGACCGGGCCAATGGAAGCACCGTAGCTTTTCCAGTTTCGCACCGTGCCACCAGGTTGGCATTTGTTTTCTATATAATAGTCAAGCTCTGGTAAAACCGGCAAGTTATCAAATTGTATTTCAGCACGTAGGCTGCTGCCTTCGCACATTTCTTTCAAGTGTCCCAATAACCCAAAACCCGTTACGTCTGTCAGGGCATTTACTTCTTTCAGGGCTCCCAATAGGCTCCCAATTTTGTTCAGCCGGGTCATGCTTTCTATCGCAAGTGCTTTATGTTCAGGTTTCAGCAGGCCTTTCTTCTCAGCGGTGGTGTATATGCCTATACCTAGGGGTTTTGTGAGGAACAATATATCACCTTCTTTGGCACCGCTGTTGGTTTTCACTTGGTTCACGGGCACGGTTCCATTTACGGCCAGCCCAAATATAGGTTCGGGACTGTCAATGCTATGCCCTCCTGCCAACGGAATCCCGGCTTCGGCACAAATGGCCCGGCTTCCTTCAATCACTTTTCGTGCCACTTCAGGAGAAAGCTTATCTATCGGCCAGCCCAGGATGGCAATGGCCAACACGGGGGTACCGCCCATGGCATATACATCGCTGATGGCATTGGCGGAAGCGATCCGCCCAAAATCATAAGGGTCATCAACAATCGGCATGAAAAAGTCGGTGGTGCTGATGAGTGCGGTACCATTGCCGAGATCATATACTGCAGCATCGTCGCGGGTATTGTTGCCCACGATCAGGTTTTTGAAATCAGGGAAGGCTTCATTGGTATGCAAGATACTGCCAAGCACTTCTGGCGAAATTTTGCAGCCGCATCCAGCTCCGTGGCTGTATTGGGTAAGTTTTATTTCAGACATGTTGAGGTGTAATTTGGGGGATTGTTTTTGAAAAAGCCAACAGGTTTTTGGCAATCAAAGCATCATCGGTTTCAGTGGTTTCAAATTTAAATACAGTGGTTTTATCCCTCGTGCCTAGCCCAAAGCCATAAGCCTTGTCGTAATACCGCAGAAGTATCCCAGCTGCCATGCCAAGTTCCTTGTTTTCTATACATTGAGAAACAATTTTATACGCCTGGTCTCCTAACCTTTTCTTTATTTTGAGGGTAGATTCCAATAGCACTTCTTTGGGAACGTTGCCGTATTCTGAGACGAGGTATTGGATCCGGTGCTCCAATGGGACTTCCATGTTGACAACCATGGCGATACGCAATTGATTCCAGATCGCTTCCGGGAGGATTTTTTTCCCAATGCTGCGGCTTTCATCCTCTATCCAAACACGGTCTTCAGCATTGGTTCGTAACCAAGCCATGGCGAGCTTGTTTTCAAAGTGTTCTTGGCTGCAATTCTCCGTTTCTCCTATTGTCCCAAAAGCAGAACCCTTATGGTGGGCAAGACCTTCCAGATCAATGATTTGTTCTCGATATCTCCCCAGTTCGTGCAACACTTTTGTTTTGCCTGAACCCGTTTTGCCCCCCAGGACCAAAATATTGCGCGGCTCATGGAAGGTCTGCAAGGCAAAATTCCTGAATGCCTTATATCCACGTTTCAATACAAACACCTCAAAGCCATACATATCCAACAGCCAAGCCATGCTGCTGCTGCGCATGCCACCCCGCCAGCAATACACAAAGATTTTGTTGGAACCTCCCGACAAAGAAACCGCCGTTTTTACATATTCCTTCATTTTGGGGCCGACCAGTTCCAAGCCTTTCAGGATGGCAGGCTGCCTGCCGATTTGCTTATAGAGCGTCCCCACTATGGCACGTTCTTCATTGGTGAACAAGGGTAGGTTTTGGGCACCAGGAATATGGGCTTTTTCGTATTCGGCGGGGGTGCGCACATCCAACAATGCCCCTTCAGGAAACCTAGAAACGAACTCGTTGACGTGCAAAGATTTCAATATGTTTTTATCGGAGCCTGTCCGAGGCTTTGACCAGTTTGATGTCTTTGGCAATGCCTCTCGAAGCCAAGAAGAGCAGGATGGGCGATAATATAGGCAACCATGCCCCGGTGAGGAAACCCTGTACCTGGTTTGGGCTGATCTGCGAGGTGCTCCGGAGCGATATGATACAGTACCATACCAAGCCCACAAAAATGATGGAAAACACCATCAAAAACCTGGTGAACAAGAGTTGGCGCGCCCTGTTTTTGAACATGAACATACAAACCAATGCCAATAGCATGATGGCCAGATCAACAATGCGCATGGCATGGTTGCGTTCGGAGGTGCCATAGGAATCATGGCCATGTGACATTTCCAGGTTCAAGTCAAGGTACATCAGGTTGTTTAGCGTATGGTCTTGGGCATTGTTGATACCGGGCAGGCCGATATTGTCCGGCGTCTGTACCTTATAGATGGGCACAAAAAACATGGCCATGCCTATAGCCACCACCAGCAATAAATAAACCGTTTGTATGCGCTGAATCATAGTATATGCTCAATGAAAATTCGATGCAAGATAGGCAGAAGGCACGAAAGGGGAATAAAAAAAACAACACTTGCGATTTACAAGTAATTTGATTAATATTGCATTTGAAATAGGTTCGGCCAATACCGATTCCTGGATAACCCAAGTTTCTCACAATTTAAAACCAAAAAGATATGTTCAGAGTAGTAAGGGTGCAATACACTGCCACGCCAGAATTTGTGCCACAAAACAAAGCCAACATTGCCAAGGTAATGGCAGACCTTCGGGAAATCAACAACCCCGGCCTTAAGTACGCCACCTTTTTGGATGCCGATGGGGTAAGCTTTATGCATTTTGCCATGTTCGAAAACGAAGAGGCCACCAATGTTTTGAACAGCCTGGAATCTTTCAAGCATTTTCAGGCAGAACTCAAAGCCAATGTACCTGGGGTAGCCCCGAAGACAGAAAAGATGACGTTGGTAGCTTCTGGCTACGAGATATTCGTGTAGCCCCAAAAGACGTCTTTTACCTTTTTAGATGTTCCACTTTTCTCAAAAGTGGAACATCTAAAATTGGGAACTTCCTTGCCCTGGGTTCAACCGAAGAAATCTTTTCCAAGTTGCTCAGGGCCGCCGTTTTTACTGTTTATAGTTAAAAAATGGTTAATGGTGATGGCTTTGAGTTAACAAAGCCTAAACATAAGGTACATTTGCATTGTCTTTGCTTGCGACATAAACCAATGAAGCTGGCAAGAAAGAGATTTCAATGCGCAAATACCCCCCGATTAGCCCATACAACCTAGAAATAGGCCGTTTTGATATCATGCAGCGAGCCTCTGGCCCCACATTCAATAGGAAGAGGGGAGCCTGGAGCATGTCCGTAATGGTTGCATATTGCTTGCTTCTGTTTCCCTTTTGCTCACAAGCCCAGAAAAGGAACACTTCCGATTCGGTACCCTCTTTCACCCGCGACCAATGCATCAAGTATGCACTGGAGCACCAGCCCGCGCTCAACCAAAGCCAGCTCAATATTTCCATCGCCAAAACGACAAATGCCATAAATACGGCGGGCTGGCTGCCACAAGTGAACCTTTCGGCGAACCTGTTGCATTATAACCAACTGCCCACTACCTTCATCACCAATACAGCGGTACCAGGGGGGCAGCCCATAGAATCGCATACCGGGATGGTGAATACCGCCATACCAGAAATTTCTGCCACACAAACCATTTTCAATCCCCAGCTATTTTATGCCGCCCAAAGTGCCCCGCTCTATGTGCAGCAAGCCGAGCAAGTATCAGACAGCACCAAGATAAATGCGGTAGCCACCGTGAGCAAAACCTTCTACAATCTACTCCTGACCCTGGAGCAGATCAATGTCTTAAAAGAAGATACCGCGCGCCTGGGCAGAAACGTGACCGATGCCTATCATCAATATGTAGGGGGTATCGTGGATGAAACCGATTACGAAGAAGCCGTGATATCGCTCAACAATTCCAAGGGACAATTGAAACAGCAACTGGAAAACATCAACCCCCAATATGCGGTGTTGAAACAGGTGATGGGTTTCCCCCAAGAGAAACAGTTCAATGTGGTTTTTGACACCGTGCAGATGATGCAGGATATCATTTTAGATACCACTAAGGCCCTGAACTACAGCAAGCGGATCGAGTACCAGGAATTGCAGACCCAAAGAAAAATACAAAATGAGGTCACGGACTATTACCGACTCGCTTTCCTGCCCACTCTCTCTGCATTTTATGATTATTATTATGAGTTTGAGAACAGCAATTTCTCCAACCTCTTTGCCAATGCTTATCCTTATTCCACCATTGGCCTTACCTTCAATATGCCATTGTTCACTGGATTTTCACGAACCAACAATATAAAACGATCGAAACTGCAGGAACATATCGTGGACTGGCAGGAAGTGAACCTGAAATCTGAGATATACAAAGAATACGCCCAGACATTGGCCAACTATAAAAGCAACCTGTACAATTATGCCCTGATGAAAGACAATGAAACCCGGGCGAAAAACGTATACCGTATCGTGTCTTTGCAATACAAACAGGGTATCGTGGCCTATCTGAACATGATAGTGGCCGAAAGCAACCTGATCTCTGCCGAAATTGGTTATGCCAATGCCTTGTTTCAAGTATTGTCCAGCAAAATAGATGTAGAAAAAGCCATGGGCGACATTCCTTATAAATAAACAACCCCGAAAAACGTAACCCCCGCTTATGTATAAAATAGTTTTGGGCATGGCCCTGTTCAGTTGTCTGCTCTTTGTATCCTGCAAACAGAAAACCGCGCCCCCTCCTGGACCCGTGCCAGTGAACCTGATGGCGGTGAAGCTGCAAAAAGCGGTGTACTATGACCGCTATCCTTCTACCACTGCGGCACTGAGCCAAGTGAACCTGCTGCCGGAAGTACAAGGGTACATAACCGGTATCTTTTTCACGGAAGGCAGCCATGTGAAAAAAGGGCAACCCTTATATGAGATAGACAAACGGATCTACGAAGCCAACTACAACCAAGCCCTGGCCAACCTAAAAGTAGCCGAGGGAACCCTGAAACAGTCTCAACAGGATGCGGACCGCTATACCTATCTCAACAGCCAAAAAGCAGTGGCCAAGCAATTGTATGACCATGCCATCATTACCCTGGAGAACTCACAAAACTCTTATAAAGCTGCGGAAGAAGCAGTAAAAAACGCGAAAACCAACCTGGCCTATTCCGTGATCACGGCACCCTTTGACGGTACCATCGGATTCAGCCAGGTGAAATTGGGGAATATGGTGACCGTGGGCCAGACCCTGCTCAATACCATATCAACAGATGATCCCATGGGCGTAGATTTCCTCATCAACGAAAAGCAGCTCCCCCATTTTGAAGAGTTACAAGGCAGCAAATACAAAACATATGATTCGCTGTTCTCGCTAG